>Ga0207428_10000263_pt1 | contig 71650 bp, 62 predicted proteins | sample RhiMethybrSRZTD1_FD_187600 | JGI IMG/M metagenome (GOLD analysis project Ga0207428, IMG submission 187600) | Populus rhizosphere microbial communities from Tennessee, USA - Rhizosphere MetaG P. TD hybrid SRZTD1 (SPAdes) (version 3) | ecosystem: Host-associated > Plants > Roots > Rhizosphere >... | reverse complement strand
CAGAGGCGCAGCCCATCAGCGCGGCCGCTGCGCTCATGACGAGGGCGATCGTGTCGAGCTTCACGCGCTATCGTGTGCCGGCGAGCGGACCGCGCTCGAAGAGCGGAGCGGTGCCCGGCGCCTGAACGCCTTCGATCGAGAGCAGCCGGAGCTTGGTTCGGACGCCGCCGCGCGCCGAGAAGCCGCCGATCTTGCCGCCGGCCGCGACCACCCGATGGCACGGCACCACGATCGAGAACGGGTTCTGGCCGAGCACGGCGCCGACGTCGCGCGCCGCGCCCGGCTCGCCCAACCGTGCGGCGATTTCTCCGTAGGTCAGAGTCGATCCCGGCGGAATCGTGCGCGCGATCTCGTAGACGCGCTGGTTGAACGGCGCGACCCGGGTCATGTCGAGCTCTACGAACGACAGATCCGTCGGCGCGCCGCGGAGCAGCGCCACGATCGCGTCGCGCGCGCGCTCGACGTCGGGCGGCGGCGCTGACTCGCGCGCGCCCGGGAACTCTCGGATGAGCCGCGCGCGCGCCGCCACCTCGCTCGCATCGGGCAGCTGCACGGCCACGACGCCGCGATCGCCCCAGACGATGCCGCAGGCGCCGATCGGCGTGTCGAACAACAGGAAACCCAGCTCGCTCACGATACGCCCTTCCTCCATTCGCGGACCTGCGCGGCGTGCTCTCTGTAGTGGCCGGCGCCGGCGCCATCGAACGAGTCACGGGCCGCGCCGCCCGGCGCGAAGTGCGGCTCCGCGAGGACGGCGGCCGCGCCCACGAAACGGCGATGGCTCAGATCGAGCTCGGCCAGCACGTCGGCCGTCTTCACGCCGGTCTTTCGCTCCACGAAGCGCGCGTTCCAGCCGTCGAAGTCATCATACGTCCCTGGCGGGTAGGGCGCCTCGCCTTTGGCGATGTTGGCGAACGCCGCGATCATCGCGTCGTGCCAGCCCGAGATGTGGATCAGGATCTCGCGGACGCCCCAGCTGCCGAGCCACACGCGGCGCATCTGCTCGTCCGTGAGGCCGTCGATCGATTGGTGTAGCTCGGCGAACGCGTCCTCGGCTTGCCGCAGCATCGTGTTCTTGTCGCTCATCGTTGTCCTCCCGCTCCGGGGTAGTGGCGTACATCTGCTGAGACCCCGGCTCGGGCCCGGCGTGAAAGGAGCTCCCGGCTGGGTGTTGGCCGACCGGGGCTGGTCACGGTCGGTCCACACGTTCCCGGTCGGATCGGACAGAAACCGACCGATAGGGGGCCGGCGCCGGCCCCGCCCGCTCAATAAGTGCCCGCCAAATCGACAGATGGCGATATGGTCCGGAAATGGTCTGTGTTTTGCGTCATCCTGACGCAAGGAACCCCACCATGGTGCTCGTGTTCGAGCAGTGCGCACGATAACGAACCTCTTCGGCACGCGGCTGGCGGCGAAGCCGTTCGTCATCTCGCTGCTCGTCATCGCCGTCCTCGGAGTCGTCGGCTACCTGAGCTTCCACGCCGTCGGCAACCTGGTATCCGTCAATCGGGAGATCGCGACCCGCACGATTCCCGCGGTGCGTCTGGCCGCCTCGACTCGCGAGGCCATCGCGCCGCTCGTCCGCCTCGAGCTCCGCGCGCTGGTGCTCGGCGATCCCGGCTACGAGCAGGCGTGGACCGAGCGGGCCGCGCGGGTGACGGAGGACCTCGACCGGCTTGCCGAGTACGCGCAGAGCCCGCGCGAGGCCAAGCATCTCGCCGCCGCGCGCTCGGCGTTCGAGCGCTACCGCGCCGTTGTGCTCTCCGAGCAGGAGCTCCTCCGGCGAGGCGATCGAGGACGGGCGCTGGCCCTCACCAACACCGAAGCGCGCGCGCTGACCGAGGCGGTGCAGGAGAGCCTCGACGGCTTGATGGCGGCGATCCACACGCGGGTGCTCGTCGCGCAGGCCGAGGCCGCGCGCCTCGAGGCCCGCACGTGGACGGGCGTGCTGATCGCGCTGGGCGCGGCCGTCGGTCTGGCGCTGCTCGTCGCGCTCGAAAACGCGCGCCTCCACGCCCAATCCCAGCTCCACATCAGCCAGCTCACCGATCAATCCGCGGCGCTCATGCAGGCCAAGGTGGCGGCCGAACGGGCCAGCCGGGCCAAGAGCGAGTTCCTCGCCTCGATGAGCCACGAGCTCCGCACGCCGCTGAACGCCGTGATCGGCTTTTCTCAGGTGCTCGCGAACAAGACCTATGGCGAGGTGAACGCTCGCCAGATGGAGTATCTGACGTCGATCCTGGTCGGCGGGCGCCACCTGCGTCGGCTCGTCGACGACTTGCTGGATCTGGCGCGCGGCGACGTCGGCCACCTGACCCTCGACATGGCTCGGGTCAGCGTCGCCGACGACATCCCGGAGGTCGTCGGGGTCGTGCACTCGCTCGCGCAGCAGAAGAACATCACGGTCACGGTGGAAGTGAAGGAGCCGCTGCCCGCGATCACCGCCGACCGGATGCGCGTGAAGCAGATGATCTACAACCTGCTCAGCAACGCGATCAAGTTCACCGATCAGGGCGGCCACGTCACGGTGACGGCCGACACCGTCCTGCCCGGCGATCCCGGCGGCGCCTCGTGGCTACGGATCCGGGTGGCCGACACCGGCATCGGCATCCTGCCGGACGACCAGACCCGGATCTTCGACAAGTTCGAGCGCGGCGAGTCGCTCTCGGCGCGCGAGCAGGAAGGGACGGGGCTCGGCCTTGCGCTGACGCGCAAGCTGGTCGAGCTCCACGGCGGTCAGATCAGCGTCGACAGCGAAGGCGTCAAGGGCAGGGGCAGCCTCTTCACCTTGCTGCTGCCCCTGAGTCCCTCCGAACCGCCGCCGAGCAGCTGACGCGCCCGCCCGGGCGCGTCCCGGTCAGGAGAGCGCGGCCGGCGCCGGCAGCCGCTCGTACATCGCGTGTACGTCGGATCCGTGGAATCGCGCCACGTGATTCGTTGGCGGCAGCGCCTCGGTGTAGAAGAACGCCGGCAGCTCGTCGTCCTTCTCGGTGAACCCCGCGCGGCGGTTGAACTCGTACTCGAGCCGCAGCGCGTCCCGCCCCAGCGGCTCGAAGAAGTCCTTGGTCAGATTGGTCCCGTGCGCGGCGTTGATCGCGTTCGCGAGGAACTCGGTGTTCGGATTGGTCACGCTCATGCCGAAGATGCAGAGCCCGAGCGAATCGTTGGCCGCCACGCGCGCCTGGTGGGCCAGGCTCTGCTCGACGATCTGCTCGGCGTTCATCTCGCGCGTCTTGAGCCGCGGGAGATTGCCGGCGGTGTGGTCGGCGCCCTGCGCCGTCGCCATCATCGTGACGCCTGTCGCCTCGACCACGCGCGGGTCGTAGGCGCTGATCGCCTGCTTCTTGATCACGGGCACACGCTGCACGTTGTAGTGGGCGCCGACGCGCGCCGTGCCCTGCGCCCAGAGCCGGCCCTTGTCGGTACCCCGCCGCATCTCGGCCATGCAGTCGGCCATGAACTTCACGTCGCCGAAGGCGCCGAGCCCGGCCTCCATCAGCACGGCCAGGGTCGCGCCGAGCTCGATCGTGTCGACGCCCAGATCGTTGGCGAGGAAGTTCATCTGCGCGAGCTCATCGGGATCGCTCAAGCCGCAGTTCGTGCCGAGCAGGCCGAGGGTCTCGTACTCGACAGGCGAGACGACCTCCTTGCCGCTGGCGTCGACGTAGACGTTGCTGCACTGGATCACGCAGCCCGGCATGCACGCGTGCGTGTGCTCACCGCCGCGGGAGACGTTGAGCTTGCTGATGTGCTCGCCGCCCATCTGGAACTTGCCGCCGGCGGCCACGTCGACCTGCTGGCCCGCGCTGAAGTTCCGAACCGGCAGGCCGCCGAGCGCGTTCTGCAGATCCGCCATGCCCATGGTGCCGATCTTCTGATAGAAGCTCGTCACCATCGAGTCGGCCAGCAGCATCTTCGCGTAGTCCTTGATCGCGACGTTGACCTTCTTCCCATCGGTGAACGGCGGGATCTTGTCGAGGTCGACCACGATCGCCTTCACCTTCTTGGATCCCATGACCGCGCCCACGCCGCCGCGCGCTGACAGCCGCGCCGGCCGGCCGTCCTTGTCGCTGAAGGAGATGCCGGCCAGGAGCCCCTGGTATTCGCCGACGGGCCCGCACAGTCCGATGGTCACCTTGCGGCCGTACTTCTTGTGCAGCATCTCCTGCGCCTCGAAGTTGCCCTTGGCGAGGTACGGCGACGCGTCGTCGAACTCGATCGTGCCGTCTTTCTTGAAATGGATGACGACCCAGTTGCCGGCAGCGCCGCGCAGGGTGAAGCCTGCGATCTTCAGCTGTCCCAGGCCGTAGCTGAAGCTGCCGCCGCCGTTGGCCTCCTTGATGCCGCCGGTGAGCGGGCTCTTGCAGCCGACGCTGGTGCGATTGGCGTTCGAGAAGCTGGTTCCGGCGAACGGCCCGGCCGAGAAGATGAGCGGGTTGGCCGGCGACAGCGGGTCGACGGTGGCCGCGCCCAGATCGAGGAGCGTCCGGGCGATCCAGTAGCGGCCGGCTCTGACGATCTCTTCGCCGTGCAGCTCGCGTTTGTTGATCTGCCGGCTTGCCAGGTCGATGTCGTGGTAGGTGCGCATGCTCACGCTCCTCGATTCGGCTGTGGTCCTGCAGGGGTCAACCTAAGCCGTCGCGGGATCGCCTGTCAAATCCGCGCATTGATATGTTTCGGGGAGCATCAAAGATGGCCGCGGTCGCTTGACAGCTTGCGAAGCGCGGGCCGAAACTTCCCTTCGGGGCGATACCGAACGATGGTCGAGGCGACGCTCAAGATCCTCCTCTCGCTGGCTCTCGTCGCGGCGGCGACCGCCTACGTGCGAGGGTGGCAGCGGCTACGCGTCGCCGGGCACGCGCCGCCGGTCTGGCGTCCGGCGTCGTACGTGCTGGGGCTCGCCTTCGTCGCGGGGGCGCTGCTCACGCCCCTCGACGAGCTGGCGGCCGAGCGGTTCTCGGCCCACATGGCTCAGCACCTCTTGCTGACCATGATGGCCGCGCCGCTCCTGCTGCTCGGAAACCCGCTGCCGCTCGTCCTGTGGGGAGTGCCCCGAGGCGCCCGCCGGTGGCTCGCCGCGCCCTTCCGGCGCACGGCGCGCACGCGCTTCGCGCTGTCGGCGATGACCTTCTGGCCGGCGGCCGGTCTGCTGCACGTCCTGGCCATATGGGTCTGGCACATCCCGCTGCTCTACGACCTGGCCGCCGAGCACGAGCTGGTGCACGCCGTGGAGCACGTGGCGTTCTTCGGCACGGCGCTCCTGTTCTGGTGGCCCATCATCAGGCCGGCGCCCCGGCTGGCGCCGCGCCTGCACCCGGGCCTGCAGATCGTGTACCTGCTCGCCGCCACCGCGCAGGCGACCGCGCTCGGCATGCTGCTCGCGGTGCCGGAGCGCGCCTTCTATCCTCACTACGCGCGCGTGGCCGCCACGCTCGGGATCAACGCCGTGGACGATCAGATGGTGGGCGGCGGGCTCATGTGGAGCGGCGCCCACATGTACTTGCTGCCGATACTCCTGATCCTCTACGGTATTGCTCGCGACTCTGCGCGCGAGCGCGACGACGCCGCGGCGTAGCCGGCGCGTCGCGGCGCGGACCGAGAGACTGAGGGGAGACGCTCATGGCACTCGATCTCGTGATACGCGGCGGCACCATCGTTGACGGCTCGGGCGCCGCTCGCTTTCGCGGTGACCTCGGCGTCAGGAACGGCGCGATCGTCGAGATCGGGCGCATCCGGGCGGCTGCCGAGCGTACCCTCGACGCCGACGGGTTGATCGTCGCGCCGGGATTCATCGACGGTCACACCCACATGGACGCTCAGGTGGCGTGGGATCGGATGGGCAGCTGCTCCTGCTGGCACGGCGTCACCACCGTGATCATGGGCAACTGCGGCTTCGCGCTCGCGCCGTGCCCTCCGGAAGAGCGCGAGTGGTTCGCGCGCTGCCTGACCGCGGTCGAGGACATTCCGACCGAGGCGATGATGGCCGGGATCGATTGGACCTGGGAGACCTTCCCGGAGTACCTCGCGACGGTCGACCGGCTGCCGAAGGCCATCAACTACGGCGCGTATATCGGCCACTCGGCTCTGCGCATGTACGCGATGGGCAAGCGCGCGCTCACCGAGCTCGCGACCGAGGACGATCTGGCGCGGATGGCGGCGGCCGTGAAGGAGGCGATGCGCGCCGGCGCCATGGGCTTCTCGAGCTCGCGCGCGACCACGCACGTCACGCCCGACAACACGCCGGTGGCGAGCCGCATCGCGGACTGGAGCGAGCTCGATCGCCTGGTCGGCGCGATGGCGGAGCTGAACGCCGGCGTGTTCCAGGTGGGGCCGGACATTTCGGGCGGTGAGGCGCAGCGCCGATTCCTCGCGCGGCTCAAGCAGCTGGCGCTCGAGACCGGGCGGCCGATGATGTTCGGCACCCTCTCGAGCCGTCAAGGCGACCGCCCGAATCCGTGGACTTATCAGCTCGAGTTCATCGACGAGTGCGCGGCGGCGGGAGCGCGGATGTGGGGGCAGACCACCACGCGCTCGATCAACGCCATTTTCTCGCTGAAGTCGTACTTACCGTTCGACGTGTTGCCGGCATGGCGCGAGCTCCGCGATCTGCCGCTCGCCGAACAGAAGCGGCGACTCGCCGACCCGGCGACGCGCGGCCGGCTGGTCGCCGAGGAAGCCGGCATGAAGCCGCGCGACAACGTGTTCCAGGGGGGCGGCGCCGCCACGACCGATCCCCGCCGGCCCGACTACGGGAACCTCTTCGTGATGATGGGCGTCGACTGGAACGATCCGACCGTGGCCCAGCTTTCAGAGCAGCGCCGCCGGCATCCGGTCGACGTCATGATCGACCTGGTGCTCGAGAACGACGATCAGGTGTTCGTCCAGCCGCTCGTCAACGAGGACCCCGAGCACGTGCTCGGCATGCTGCGGCACCCGCGCACGCTCGCGACGTTCTCGGACTCCGGCGCGCACGTCTGCCAGGAGATGGGCTCGTCGCTGCAGACGCACTTGCTGAGCTACTGGGTGCGCGCGCGGCAGGCGTTCAGCTTGGAAGAGGCGGTGCGCAAGCTCACCTTCGACAACGCCTCGGCGTGGGAGCTCAACGATCGCGGGCTCGTGCGCGCGGGCTATCGCGCCGACCTCGTCGTGTTCGACGAGCAGCGCGTGCGGCCCGCGATGCCGACGGTGCAAACCGATCTGCCCGGCGGCGCCCGCCGGCTCGTGCAGAAGGCCGAGGGCATCGCCGCCACGCTCGTCAACGGCCAGGTCACGCTCGAGAACGGCGAGACCACGGGAGCCACGCCCGGCATGCTGCTCCGCGGCCCGGGCGCAGGCCGCTGAAAAGGGCCCATCTGCTGGGCCCTTTTCAGCGGCCTGCTAGCGAGTATCGCGGCGACCGCTCAGTTTCGCCGCGATGTGTCTAGAAGATCGCTAGGGGGTGGGCCGGCGCGCCCGTGGAGCCGACCAGCCGGATCGGGGTCGCCGTGAAGAGGAACTCGTAGCGTCCCTCCTCGGCGCACGCGCGCGCGAGGCGCTCCGGATTCGTGTTGTCGACCAGCACCAGGCCAAGGAACGGGATGGCCAGGTGCGTGCTCATCGCGAATCCAGGGTAGCTCGTCGGGCGCTCGTCCATCATGTCCCACGAGATCGCCGCGATGTCCTTCTCGCGGAACCACTCCAGACACGACAGATGCATGCCCGGGTGCGGCGAGACCCGCGGCACCCAATCCGGATTCGCCCGGCGAAATGCCTCGTCGCCGTTGCGCACGACGACGACGTCGCCCGGCTCGACCTTCACGCCCGCTCGCGCGGCGACAGCGTCGAGCTCCCTGGGCGTGACCGGCTGGCCGACCGTCACGTAGCCTTCTTTGCGGCCGGCGGCCACGTCGAGCAGCACGCCCCGCGTGGTGAGCCCGTCGAAGTAGGCGTCGATCGCGCACCAGGTGGCGCCGGCCGCGGTGAGGCTGTCCTTGAACGGACGGCCGTTGTAGAGCTCACCGTCCCAGGCCACGTGGCAGAGGGCGTCGATGTGGGTGATCGAGAACCCGTGATAGACGAGGTCGAAGCGGTCGAGGACGACGTCGGCGCGCTCGCGGTTCGACGGAAACGTGACGTTGTACATGATCGCCGGCTGCGGGCCGATGTCCCGCGCCAGCGAGACCGTGCGGCCGGTTTTCACCAGCGACGCGGCCAGGGCGCGCTTGGCCGGCGTGATCAGGTTCGCGGTGCCCCGCTGGTCGTCGTGTCCCCAGCGGCCCCAGTTGTTGAGCTCCTTGAAGTAGCCTTCGACGCGATCTTGCGTGGGCGGCTTCCAGTCGGCCATCGCCTGTCCTTTCGATAACGTTGCGATCTAGTAATAGACCGAGCGGCCGGCGCCGCCGGTTGCCACGACCAGCTCACCGCTCACGGCCCACGCCCGGTCCGACGCGAGAAACACGGTGAGATAGGCGATCTCTGACGCGTCGACCATGCGGCAGATCGAGTTGCCGCGCGGCGACTCGTAGGCGAAGTCGCGCTTCTCGACCTCGTCGACCGGGATGCCGAGCTCGGCGGCGCGGGCCGCAAGAAGCCGCGGCGTGCGCTCGGTGCGCGTGGTGCCGGGGTGGACGCAGTTGACCGTGATCCCGAAGCGGCCGAGCTGCACCGCGAGCGTCTTGGTGAGGTGTACGAGCGAACCGTTGCGCGCGCCGCCGCTCAGGTTGCCGGCGTTGCGGGCGTTGGTGCCGCTGATGTTGATGATGCGCCCCCAGCCCTGTTGCTTGAGAAAGGGAATGGCGGCGCGGGCGCAGCGCAGCGCGCCCACGTACTTCACGTTGAAGTCCTCCAGGAGATCTTCATCCACGACGTTCTCGATCGGGCCGGTGGCGCTCGCCGAGCCGCCGGGCGCCGAGCCGCTATTGACCAGGATGTGCAGCCCGCCGAGCCGCTCGGCAGCCTGGGCGACGGTGCGGTCGACCTGCTCTCGACTGGTGACGTCGGCGGCGAGCGGGATGATCTTGCGGCCGGTCTGGCTTTCCAGCTCGCGCGCGGCGGCCTCGAGCCGGTCCTTCGTGCGCGCCACGATCGCGACGTCCACACCCTCGCGCGCCAGCTCGAGCGCGATGGCCTTGCCGATGCCGAGACTGCCGCCGGTTACGAGCGCGCGTTTGCCTTTCAGTCCAAGATCCATCGCGTCACCTCGTCAACGTTTGTATGTGAACAGGTCGACGACCGCCGCCATCTTGCCCACTTCGTCGAGCCGCCAGAGCGTTTCCAGCGCGCCGGCGGCCTTCACCTTGCCGAGAACGTCTTCGGTCAGATCGCGGAACTTCTTCTCGACGTCCGCGTCGGTCATCGGGTTCTTCGAATGCCCCTTCGGGTACTCGGCTCGCTCGCTCAATCGCTGGCCCGAGCGCGTGGTCACCTCGATGCGCGAGACCAGCTCGGCGGGAAAGCGTCGCGTGAGCTCGGGATCCTCGTCGACGCGGATCCGGCTCATCAGCGGTCTCAGGCTCGGATCGAGATAGCGCTTGGGCTCGAAGCTGGCCGGAGTCAGCCGCCCGTCCACGAGGGCCACTGCGAGCATGTAGGGAAGGCTGTGATCGGCCGTCTCGCGCGTGCGCGGATCCCACTTGGCCGGCTCGCTGCCGATCTCGCTGTGTGCGGTCGCGTAGGTGTGCACGTCGAGCGCTTCGATGTCGTCGGCACGTACACGCTCGCGCAGGCCGAGCGCGATCGCGAGCGGCGCCTGCGCGTGGTACTCGGCCGCGAAGAACTTGAAGTTCGTTCGCTCGATCGCGAACGGTCGGCTCTGCGTGAGATCGCCGAGCTCGAACGGGCCCGTCACCTGCTCGAACACCCCGTGGCGGCCTTCGAAGGCGGCGGTCGGCCCGGTCATCCCCGCCTTGGCGAGCTGAGCGGCGAAGAGCCCCGCTTTGGCCGCGGACGCGGTCGCGCAGCCCTTCCACATGGAGAGCTCGCCGGCCCGCGTCTGTCGCGTCGCCACGTTCGCGGTGACTGCGATCGCGAGAGCGTCCGCCATCTGCTCCACGGACAGCCCGAACAGAAGCCCCGCGCCGGCTGCCGCGGCGGGCGCCACGAACACGCCCTGGTCCCACCCGCGGTCACGGATCGGCACGCGGTCCGCGAGCGCGCCGAAGACCTCGTAGCCCGCGACGGTCGCGAGCAGGAAATCCTGGCCGGACGCGCTGCAGAGCTCCGCGGCGGCGAGGATCGCGCCGAGCATGTCGCTCGGATGGCCCGAGCCTCGAGTGATGTACGTGTCGTTCGCGTCGAGAAACCGGATCATGACCGAGTTGGCGAAGGCCGCGGCTTCGGGCGTGGTCGCGCGGCCCTCGCCGAGTAGACGTGCCGACGGCGCGCCGACCGCGGCGGGCGCGACACGCCGCGCGACGACCGCCGGCTCGCTCTCGGCGCCGCCCATCGCGCAGCCGAGCGAGTCGATCACGTGCCGCTTGGCCTCCCGGATCGCGCGCGCGCCCAGATCCTCGTAGCGGAGCGAGGTCACGTAGCGAGCCAGGGTCGCGGTCGTGCGATCCATGGCGTCAGGGAAGCAGGATCAGCTTGCCCGTCGATTCGCGCGACTCGAGATGCCGATGCGCCTCGGCCGCCTGGGCCATGGGGTACGTCCGGCTGATGTAGACCTTGAGGCGCCCTTCTCGCATGAGGGCGAAGCACCGCTCCGCGCTCTCGCGCGTTTTGTCGGGAAAGTTCCGCGTGATCGTCGGGAGGGAGAGTGCGCACACTTTCTGCGACTTCGGCGAGAGGACCGACAAGTTGAGCGGATCCGGCGCACCGCCGGCGCGGCCGTAGAGCACGATGTTGCCGAACGGCGCCAGACAGCGAAGCCCCTCCTCGAAGGTGGGCTTGCCGACCGCGTCGAGGATCAGATCGACGCCCCGGTCCCCGGTCGCCCTCAAGATTTCGTCGGCGAACTTGTCCTTGACGTAGTTGATGACCACGTCCGCGCCCGCTTCCTTCGCGAGCCCAGCCTTCGCGTCGCTCGAAACGGTGCCGAACACTCGCGCGCCGGCCGCCTTGGCGAGCTGGACCGCGGCGAGGCCGACGCCGCCTGCCGCGGCGTGAACGAGGACCGTCTTTCCCGGCCCGGTCGTATCCATCGTGTGGAGCGCGTGGTACGCGGTCAGCGCCTGGATCAGAAACGCCGCGCCATCGACGAAGCTGACGGAGTCGGGCAGCGGGACCGCCATGAACGCGGGCGACACGCAGTATTCCGCGTAGGCCCGGCTCGTGAACGCAGCGACGCGCATGCCGGGTCGCAGGCTGGTCACGCCGTCGCCGACCGCCTCGATCACCCCGGCGGCTTCCATCCCGGGGATGTCGGGAAGCTTCGGCTTCACGGTGTAGGTGCCCTGGCGATAGCGCGTGTCGGCGAAGTTCACGCCGATCGCGTGATTCTTGATCAGCACCCAGCCGGCCCGAGGCTCGGGTTTCGGGACGTCGGCCTGGGCCAGCACCTCGGGACCACCGGTTTGCGCGAACACGATCGCTTTCATCCCGTCCTCCCTTGGGAGGCACACACTATCGCAGAAGCGGCCGCCCGTGGGTCGGCCGAATTCGACGCCTTGGGCTCGCCGAAATTCGCGGGTCGCGGTCTCGAAATAGCGCGCGCGCCGCGGACGGTAAAACCCGCAAAGGCGATGCGGGTATTCCCGGGCGTTCCGGTGTGGCCGTTTCCTGTGGTATTTCTTCAAGTTGCGCATTGTGATCACCAGAGCCAGCTACCTTCGAGCTTCCGATTGGCCGACGCCCGCGCGTTACCTCATCGCCGTCGGCCTCGCGTTCACGGCCGCGGCCGTACGTGGTCTGCTGTCGGGGCTCTGGGACGACTCCGTGCCGTTCTTGATGTTCGTTCCGGCAATCGTGCTGAGCGCCTGGGCAGGCGGGTTCTGGCCCGGCATGGCGACGACGGTCCTCAGCGCGCTCCTCGCCAACTATTTCTGGCTCCCGCCCTTCCACAGCTTCCGACTCGCGACCGGCCGGGAGCTCATCGCGTTCGTCATCTTCATCGCGATCGGCGCGACGATCTGCGCGCTCAGCGAAACGATGTACCGCGGCCGGCGGAGGCTCGAAGGCCTGCTCCATAGCATCGACGAAGGCTTCGTGGTGTTCGATGTGGAATGGCGCTATCGCTACGTGAACGAGCGAGCCGCCGAACTGCTGCGGCAACCCGCGTCATTTCTGCTCGGGAAGGCGATCTGGGACGTGTTCCCCGATATCATCGGCACCGATATCGAAGAAAAACTTCGCCACGCGTCGACCCGGAACGAGCCCGTCGAGTTCGAGACGTTCTACAAGCCGTATGGGCGGTGGTTCAGGACCCGCGTCTTTCCGACGCCGGAAGGCTTCTCCGCGCTGCTCGAGGACACGACGGCTCGCAAGCAGGCCGCCGAAGCCGGGCTGCGACTGGGCGCCATCGTCCGCTCGTCCGAGGATGCGATCGTTGCCAAGGACCTCGACGGGATCATCACCGCCTGGAATCCGGCTGCCGAGCGGTTGTTCGGTTTCACGGCCGAGGAGGCGATCGGCCGGTCCATCAGAATGATCGTGCCGGCGGACCGCCAGGGCGAGGAGGACGAGGTCCTGAGGCGCCTGCGCCGCGGCGAGTCGATCGAGCACATGGAGACGGTGCGCGTCCGGAATGACGGCACGCCGGTCGACATCGCGCTGACGGTGTCGCCGATCAAGGATGCCGATGGCCGTATCATCGGCGCCTCGAAGATCGCCCGTGACATCGGGGAGCGCAGGCGCGCCGAGGCCGAACGAGGCCGACTGCTCGCCGGCGAGCAGGCGGAGCGGGAGCGCGCCGAGTCGGCCGAGGAGCGCGCCATGCTGCTCTCCGACTCGAGCGCGGCGCTGAGCGCGTCGCTCGACTCCGCTACCACGCTGCGCACGGTGTCACGCCTGGTCGTGCCGAGATTCGCCGACTGGTGCATCATCGATCTCGTCGCGCGCGACCATACCGTGGAGCGCGTCGCCGTGTCCGCGGGCGCTCCCGACACCGAAGCATTGCTGCTGGAGCTCCAGCAGTACGTTCCTGACTGGAAGTCATCCCAGCCCGCCGCGGAAGTGCTGCGCACACGGACCACGATGCTCATTCCGGAAGTGACGGAGGAGACGCTCGTGTCCACCTCGCGCGACGCGCGGCATCTGGAGATCATGCGGAGGCTCCGGCCGCGCTCGGCGATCGCCGTGCCGATGGTGACGCGGCAGCGCACGGTCGGCGCCATCACGCTCGTCCGGACCTCGGAGCACGCATACGGGGCCATCGACGTCGCCCTGGCGGAAGAGCTGGCGCGCCGGGCGGCGCTGGCGGTCGACAACGCCACGCTCTTCAGCGAAGCCGATCAGGCGCGCGCCCAAGCGGAGAGCGCCAACCGCGCGAAGGATGAATTCCTCGCCGTACTGTCGCACGAGCTGCGCACGCCGATGAACGCGGTGTACGGCTGGGCGCGCATGCTCCAGATGGGCCAGATCGACTCGGCGACGACGCCGCGCGCGCTCGACGCGATCGTTCGCAATGCGCATGTCCAGCTCCAGCTGATCGACGATCTGCTCGACGTGTCGCGCATCATCAGCGGCAAGATGCGACTCGACATCCGGCCGGTCGATCTCCCGCGCGTGCTCGAGGCCGCGCTGGATGCGGTGCGGCCGGCCGCCGACGCCAAGGGGCTCCGGCTCCAGCCGCTGATCGATCCGAGCGCAGGGCCGCTCAACGGCGATCCGGACCGCCTGCAGCAGGTGGTGTGGAATCTGCTGATGAACGCGGTCAAGTTCACACCGAGGGACGGACGGATCCAGCTGGCGCTCCAGCGCGTCAACTCCCACGTCGAGATCGTGGTCAGCGACACCGGCGCCGGCATCCGGAGCGAGCTCTTGCCGCTGATCTTCGACCGCTTCAAACAGGGCGAGAGCGGCACCACGCGCAATCAGGGCGGTCTCGGGATCGGCCTCGCGCTGGTTCGGCATCTGGTCGAGCTTCACGGCGGCTCCGTCACCGCCGAGAGCCCCGGCGAGGGAAAGGGCTCGACCTTCAGGGTGAAGCTGCCCCTGGTGGCGGCGCTCGTCGCGGCCGGCGAGGAGCGCGTGCATCCAACCGCTCGACAGGCGCCGCCGTCCTACCGGGGGCCCTCGCTCCGAGGGCTCCGCGTTCTGGTCGTCGACGACGATCCGGACGCGCTCGATCTGGTCGCGACGATCCTGCGCCGCGCCGAAGCCGAAGCCCGCCTCTGCACGTCGCCGCCCGAAGCGCTCGACGTGCTGCGCTCGTGGAAGCCGCACGTGCTCGTGTCGGACATCGAGATGCCCGGCGAAGACGGCTACTCGCTGATCCGCAAGGTGCGCGAGCTCTCGGGCTCCGAGGGCGGGCAGATCCCGGCGGTGGCGCTGACCGCCTATGGACGACCCGAAGATCGAGTGCGCACGCTGTCCGCCGGCTACAGCATGCACGTCGCCAAACCGGTCGACCCGGTGGAGCTCGGCGTGATCGTGGCCAATCTCGCCGGCCGGTCGCTCACCGGGTGAGACGCGGCGCCGGCTACCTGCTGGGCGTCGGCTTCGACGGCACGCGCCTGCCCGACGCGGTCGCGGCGCTGGCCGAGCGGTCCGGGCTCGGCGGCGTCGTGTTGTTCACGCGCAATTGCCCGAGCCTCGAGACGGTCCTGTCGTTGACCGCCCAGGCGCGCGCGCTCGACCCGGACCTGCTCGTCATGGTCGATCACGAGGGCGGCCGCGTGCACCGCCTGCCGCCGCCGTTCACGCGGTTTCCGCCCTCGGCCGCCGTCGGCCGCTCGGGTGATCCACGCCTGGCCGCCGCGGTGGCGACCGCGATGGCGCGTGAGCTGCGCGCGGCCGGGTTCGACTCCGGTCTCTCGCCGGTGCTCGACTGTCTGCTCGATCCGGCCAATACGGTGATCGGCGATCGCGCCTACGGCACGGCGCCGGACGCTGTGGCGGCGCTCGGCGTGGCGTTCGTCGAAGCGATGCTGCCCTCGGGTCTCGTGCCGGTCGCCAAGCATTTCCCCGGACATGGGCTCACGTCCGTCGATTCGCATCACGCGCTGCCGGAGACGTCGGCAACCCTGGCCGAGCTGGAGCGCGGCGAGCTCGTTCCGTTCCGAGCCGTGCTGGCGGCGGGCTGCCCGGCCGTCCTGGTCGCCCACGTCCGGTACTGCTCGCTCGACGCCGAGAATCCCGCCTCGCTCTCGCCCGAGATCATCTCAGGGCTCTTGAGGGGCCGACTCGGCTTCGACGGCCTCATCGTGAGCGACGATCTCGAGATGGCCGCCGTCGCGGCGGGCTGGGGCATCGCCGAAGCGGCCCGCCGGTTCCTCGGCGCCGGCGGCGACCTCGCGCTCATCTGCCGCAGCGCGGAGGCGCGCGACGAGGCCGTGGTGAAGATCGACCGCGATATCGAGCTCGGAATCCTGGACGTCGTGACGGTGGAGCGCCGGCGCCGCGCGATCCGGCGGCTGATCGACGCGGCCGGCCCGCGGCCGGACCTCTCGGTCATCGGTTGTGCCGAGCATCGGGCCCTCGCCGAAGAAGTCGCGCGACGTTCGGCCCAGCGCGCCTGAGCGTGCGATCCTGAAGGCCATGGGTGATTCACGACTCGAGCGCCGCGCATTCCTCGCGCTGGCGGCCAGGACACTGGCCGGCGCCGGAGCACTGGGTGCGATCGGGCCGCGTCGCGTGCTGGCCGGTGCGCAAGACGCGAAGGTGTTCCAGGGGCGCGAGGTGTTCGACCGCCTGCTGGCGCAGGCCCGGGAGCGGCGGTGGAGCGAGCTGCCGATCGGTGAGCGCATCGGCGCCATCGGGATGGCGCTGCGTCAGACCCCCTATGTCGCCTCGACGCTCGAGCTGTACGAGGACCGCGAGGTGTGCTCGGTCGATTTTCGCGGGCTGGACTGCGTGACCTTCTTCGAGCTGGGGCTGGCTCTGGCGCGGATGCTCAAGCGGGGCGAGCGCACGCCGGAGTCGCTCCTGGCGGAGGTCGCGTTCCTGCGCTATCGCGGCGGCCAGGTCAGCGACTATGCGTCACGGCTGCACTATCTGAGCGACTGGTTCTTCGACAACCAGGCCAAGCGCGTCGTCCGTCAGATCACACTCGAGCTTCCCGGCGCCGAGCGGTTCACCCGCCGGGTGAGCTTCATGAGTGCCCATCCCGACGCGTATCGACAGCTCAAGGCCAGTGCTGCGCAGCGGGCGAAGATCGCGCAGCGCGAGGCCGAGATCAACGCGCGGGTCGTGTACTACCTGCCCAAGGACAAGGTCGCGGCCGCCCAGCGCCTTCTGCTGACCGGCGACATCGTCGGCGTCACCACGACCATCGACGGCCTCGACTGCGCGCACTCAGGCCTCTGCTACCGCGATGAGGCCGGGGTGCCGCGGCTGCTGCACGCCTCGACCACGCGCAACGCCGTCGTGCTGGACGAGGACCTGGCCACGTACGTCGCGAGCGTCAAGACGCATAGCGGGATCATGGTGGCACGCCCGCTCGAAGTCGCCTAGGCAGGCTGCTGAAACGGGCCCATCTGCTTCGCATCTGGGCCCGTTTGAGCAGCCTGCGGCTTGCGGGTCTACGGAGGCTTCCCGGTCTACAGAAGGGATCGCAACCGACGACCGAGGCTCTTCATCAGCAACGCGATCGAGACGTGTCGGCGGCCGGGGCGGCGGCGAACGGAGTCGATGAGGTGGCGGCGGGCCGCCGCGCGGCGGGCTTCGGCGAGCCGGTCGCGGGCCAGGAAGTCGGCGTGATACTCGTTGAGCCACATTGCTGGTCCATCGACGCCGGTCAGAGCAGCTTCTCCATCACGACGACGTCGACCCATTTGCCGTCCAGCCGGCCCTGCTCGCGGTACACGCCGACCTCGGTGAACCCGACCCTGGTGTAGAGCGACACGCCAGCCGCGTTGAACGGAAACGCGGCGAGCACGAGCTTGTGATAGTCGAGCTCGCGTCCGCAGCCGATCAGCGCTTCCAGCAGTCGGCGCCCGACGCCGCGCCCGCGCCAGCCGCGCTCGACGTAGACCGAGATGTCGGCGACGTGGTCGTAGGCCGGCCGCGGGTTGAAGGAGTTCAGGCTGCTCCAGCCGATGACACGGCCGTTCGCTTCGCCGACCAGGACCGGGTGGCGAGGCCCGCGCGCCGCCAGCCAGCCACGGCGCTCCTCGGCGGTGCGCGTCTGGGTCTCGAGCGTGGCCAGCCGGTCCTCGATGCCCTGGTTGTAGATGACGGCGATCGCCTCGGCGTCGGCGGGCTTGGCGCGGCGGATCGTGATCGGGTCCATGACGTGAGTGTGCCGCGGGCGATGACATTCATTAAATGAATTGTATGAATGCGAATGATTCGAGTATTTTTCTGATGCCGTGACCGAAAACACACTCGATATCAACCCTGCGCACGTGCGGACCCTGCAGGCGATCGTCCGCTCGGGCAGCTTCTCGCGCGCCGGCGAGACACTGCATCTCAGTCAGCCCGCGATCAGTCACCACGTGCGACACCTCGAGCGCGAGCTGGACGTGCCGCTGCTCATCCGGCGTGGTCGGCGCGTCGCACCGACCGAGGCGGGCGCGATCTTGCTCGAGCACGCCGGCCGCGCGTTCAAGGCGCTCGACGAGGCGCGCGAGGCGATCCAGCGCCTTCGCGGCCGAGTGGCTGGCCGGGTGAGCCTCGGCACTGGTGCGACCGCTAGCATCTATTTGCTGCCAGCCCTCTTGCGGCGGGTGCGCGCGCGGCATCCCCAGCTCGAGCTCGTCGTCGTTACCGGCAACTCGGGCGAGATCGCCTCGGCCGTGTCGCGTGGCGAGCTCGACGTCGGGATCGTCACCTTGCCGGTGCCGGTCGGCCGGTCGCTGCACGTCTCGCTCTTCTACGTCGATCGACTCGTGGCCATCGCCCCGCCGGGTCCGCGGCGACGGGGCCGCCGGCCGGTCACGGCGTCCGAGCTCGCGCGCGAGCCGGTGATCCTGTACGAGCGCGGCGGCACGATCCGGCGCGTGGTCGACGACTGGTTCCGGCGCGGGCGCGCGACGCCGAATATCGTGATGGAGCTCGGCAATGCCGAGGCCACCAAAAAGCTGGTCGGCGCCGGGCTCGGCTTCTCCGTCGTGTCCGAAGTTGCCGTGAAGGCCGAGGCGAGAACGGGCGCCTTGAGCCTGATCCCGCTGCGGCCGGCGCTCCATCGCAAGATCGGTATCATCCGGCGCCGAGACCGGGCACCGCGTCCTGCGCTGCAGGCGTTCTTGACGGCGCTGGAGAGCGCCGCCCGGCGCGTTCGCGGCGGGACCAATCCTTGACCCTGTCGGGTGGGGGCGGTAATGTCGGCTCACCGTTTCGCCAGGGAAGGTGAGTCATGAGCGACCGCATCGACGCGTTCACCACCGCAACCGAGATGCTGAGCGCGCTGCGTACGAAGCGCGCGTCGGCCGTCGAGCTGCTGGACCTGCACCGCAAGCGGATCGAGCGGCACAATGCCGAGCTGAACGCGATCGTGGAGCCTGACTTCGAGCGGGCGCGACGCGACGCCGAGGCCGCCGATGTGCGGCGGGCGCGCGGCGAAGACGCCCCGCTGCTCGGGCTTCCGATGACGTTGAAGGAATCGATCAACGTGCGCGGACTGCGCACGACGGCCGGCATGACCGCGTGGAAGGACTTCCGGTCCGAGCACGACGCGCCGGTCACGACGCGCGTGAAGGGCGCGGGCGCGAGCGTGATGGCCAAGACGAACGTGCCGCAGATGCTGGCCGACTGGCAGTCGGTCAATCCGGTCTACGGACGCACCAACAATCCGTGGGATCTCGGGCGCACGCCGGGCGGATCGACGGGCGGCGGCGCCGCCGCGCTCGCCGCCGGGCTGACGCCGCTCGAGTTCGGCAGCGACATCGGCGGCTCGATCCGCGTGCCGGCCGCGTTCTGCGGCGTCTACGGCCACCGGCCGAGCGAGACGGCGATGCCGCGCAGTGGGCAGTTCCCGATGCCGCCGATGCCCAACGCCGCGGTCGTGATGGGCGTGCAGGGCCCGATGGCGCGCTCGGCCGACGATCTCGAGCTGGCGCTCGACGTGGCGAGCGGGCCCGAGGTCGGCGAGGACGTCGCATGGAAGATCGCGATTCCTGCGGCGCGCCGGGATCGGCTCTCGGGCTTTCGCGTCGCGGTGCTCCCGTCGCTCGACTGGGTGCCCTTCGATGCGGAAGTGGCCGCCGCGCTGGAGAGCACCGCGGCCAGCCTCGGCCGCCTCGGCTGTCAGGTGAAGGCGACTCAGCCCGACGCGCTCGGCGACCATCGCCAGCACTACGCGCTCTATCTGTCCCTGCTGGCCGCTGTCACGTCGGCGCGCGTGCCGGCCGCCGATCGTCGCGCGCGCCTCGAGGTGCTGAAGAGCCGCGACGACGAGTGGAGCCGCGCGTCGCAGCGCGGGATCGAGAGCGGCGCGCCGGACTACGTCGCCTGGGTCGGCCAGCGCGAGCAGTATCGCGCGGCGTGGCGGGCGTTCTTCCGCGAGTGGGACGTGCTGCTGATGCCTACGTTCATCACGCCGGCTTACCCCCACTGGGACAAACCGTGGCCGAACACGCCCGAGTCGATCAAGAAGACGCTCGACGTGAACGGCAAGCCGGTGATCGAGGAGCTCGGCCTGTTCTGCGCGTCGGTCGCGACGCTTGCCGGGCAGCCGTCGACGGCGTTTCCGGCGGGACAGAGCCGCGGCGGTCTGCCGATCGGGCTTCAGGCCATCGGGCCTTATCTCGAGGACCGCACGCCGATCCGCTTCGCATCGCTCGTCGGGCGCGAGCTCGGCGGCTTCGTCCGCCCGCCTCGGTATCAGGGAGACTGAGAGACCCATGAAGATCAGCGCGTTCCATCTGATGCCGTATCGCGACCTTCCGGCCGATTTCGAGCAGCGCTACGAGTCGGTATGGGTCACGCCGCCCTGGTGGGAGCTGGCCGATGCGCGGCGAGTAGGCCAGTACTACAACTGGACGCTCGACGAGCTGACGTACGCCGCCAAGTGCGGATTCGACGGCGTGTGCACCAACGAGCACCACCAGAACGCGTACGGCTTCATGCCGAGCCCGAATCTGATGGGCAGCGTGCTGGCGCGGGCGACGAACGGCAGCAACGTCGCGATCGTACAGATGGGCGCTACGCTCCCGACGTCCAACCCGCCGCTTCGCGTCGCCGAAGAGTACGCGATGCTCGACTGCATCAGCGGCGGCCGGCTGGTGGCCGGTCTGCCGCTCGGCAGCCCGATGGACGTGAACCTCTGCTACGGCATCACGCCGATGGAGCACCGCGAGCGCTACCGCGAAGCCGTCGCGCTCACCTTGAAGGCGTGGCAGGCGCGCGAGATCTTCTCGTGGAACGGGCGCTACTTCCAGCTGGCGACCGTGAATCTGTGGCCGCGGCCGATCCAGCAGCCGCATCCGCCGGTGTGGATCCCGGGCTCGGGCAGCATCAGCACCTTCGACTTCGCCGTGGAGCACGACGTCTGCTACTGCTTCCTGAGCTATTCGGGCGCCAAGTCCGCCAAGACGATGATGGACGGCTACTGGCGCGTGGTCGAGCAGAAGGGGCGCGATCTGAATCCGTATCGCGCGGGTTTCCTGCAGCTCGTGGTCGTGGCCGAGAACGACGCGCGCGCCGAGGAGAAGTACGCGCGGCACGTCGAGTACTTCTATCACAAGTGCCTGCACGTGCCCGGCATGTGGTTCTCGCCCCCGGGCAACCAGGATTACCGCAGCCTGGTCGCCACGATGAGCAATCCGGTGCGCCGCGCCGAGAATCCCAAGAGCCTCCGCTACCGCGATTTCGTCGAGAAGGGCTTCGTCATCGCGGGCAGTCCGGCCACGGTGCGCGATCGCCTGAAGGAAGAAGTCATCAAGAGCCTGCGCGTCGGCAACCTGATGGTGCTGCTCCAGATCGGATCGATGCCGCACGAGCTGGCGCTCGAGAACATCGAGCTGTTCGGCCGCGAGGTGCTGCCCGGGCTGCGCGACGTCTGGGACGACGAGGGCTGGGAGAATCGCTGGTGGCCCGAGCGTCTTCGTCAGCGCGCCACCCCGATGACCGCCGGCATCGCGGCGGGCGGCGCATGAGCGTCAGCGCCGAAGCACCGATCGCCGGCGGCACGCAGGAGCGCACGCTCACGGTGTGGCAAGGGCGCGTGCGGATGCGCGTGCTCTCCAAAGGCCGTGGGCCCGCGCTCGTCTTTTTCCACGGCCCGTGGGGGCTCACGTGGGATCCGTTCCTCGACCGTCTCGCGGAGAGCTTCACCGTGTACGCGCCCGAGCACCCGGGCACCACGCCGGAGGCGCACGACGACGTGTACCACCTCGATGGGCTCTGGGATCTCGTTCTGTGCTACGAGGAGCTGCTCGACGCGCTGGCGATCCGCAACGCCGCGTTCGTCGGCCACTCGTTCGGCGGCATGGTCGCGTGCGAGGTGGCGGCCGCGTATCCCGAGCGAGTCCGGCGCCTGGCGATGATCGCGCCGCTCGGGTTCTGGCGCGATCCCGATCACATCGTGAACTGGATGATGCTCGAGCCCGGGGCGCTGCGCGCCCACATCTTCCGCGATCCTGACGGCGCCGCGGCGGGCCGCATGTTCCCGCGAGCCGACGCGCAGGATGCCGCAACGACCCAGGCGCGCGTGCGATTGATGTGGGCGATGGGCACGACCGGAAAGTTCATCTGGCCCATCCCCGACAAGGGGCTCAAGAAGCGCATCCACCGGGTCAAGGCGCCCGCGTTGCTCGTCTGGGGCCGCCAGGACCGCCTGGTGCCAGCCGTCTACGCCGAGGAGTTCACGCGCCGGCTCTCGGGCGCGCGCCTCGAGACGCTGGAGGGCGCGGGCCACGCGCCGCACCTCGAAGAGACGGACACCGTCGCCAGGGTCGTGCGCGATTTCTTGATCCAGTAACGCGCCGAGCGCCGGCGCGGTCGCTCAGGACGGCGTGGTTTGCTTCGCGCGCGAGCGGTATTGCTCGGGAACCGCGTCCAGGCGATCCGTCCAGTACACGACCCCTTGCGCGTCGACCCAGCGGTAGAGCTGGCCCGCGCGCGTTGCGGGCTGCCGCTGGCTCGAGCTCGGGCCTGCGCCGGGCGGCGCTTCGCTGGGCGGGGCCGTGGGCGCCGCGGGCGGCGGCGCTGTCGGAGGCGGGGCTGTCGGGGGATTCGGGATCCACACCCAGGTGTATGGGGTCGACACGCCATCCCCGCGCAGCTCGTATCGCCCTGTCGCGAACTGCACGACGTCCTGCTGGGGCCTCTGCGGCGCGACGGACACCGTCGGGCTCGGCGTCGGCGCGTAGCTCACCGGCGCGCTGTAGCTCGGATAGTCGTAGTACGACGGCGGATAGTACGCGGGCGGCGGATAGTACACCGGGGGCGGATAGTAGATCGGTGCGGCCGCCACCACCGCGAACGGAAAGAACGGCCTCGGGAAGAACGGGCGATGGCCGAAGCGCGGCGGAACGACGATCGGCGGGGTGACGATCGGACGTCCGCCGCCGCCGACGAAGCGGCCGCCACCACCCACGACCACGCGTCCGCTGTTCGCGACGACGGCGCCTCCGCCGGCTCCGCCGCCGACGCTGCGCGATCGCTGGGCGAAGGCAGGCAACGGCGTCGACGCCACGCTCACGAGGATCAACGCTGCGGCGACGATCAGACCGTTTCTTGCCATCGACTACCTCTCCTCGTCTAATGGACGCACAGAGTGTGCGCGCGTGTACTGGTACGGTCAAGTTACCAGCCGGGCGTCGGATGAAATGCCGGCCCCTGCTGCTCCGTCCAAGTAAATGAATTGCTGGAAAGAAAGGGGATTCCTCATGCTCTGGCGCGCGGGAAGGCTGGGAATCTCGGCGGTTTTGACGCTCACGCTCGTCGCCCAGATGGCCCTGCGGCTGGGACCCGTCCAGGCGGCGGACAACGATGACGACTCGATCGGACGCACGCCGCCCCGGCTGAGCTACGCCGACGGCGAGGTTTCCTACTTCCGTCCGGGCGGTCAGGAATGGGCCCCAGCGCAGGTCAACACCGCCGTGGCGCCGGGCGACGAGTTCTACACCGGCAATCGGGGCAATCTCGAGCTTCAGATCGGCTCGCGCGCCTACGTGCGGGCCTGGGGCGACTCGCAGCTCGGGCTCGTCAACCAGGAGCCGGATTTCGTGCAGATCAAGGTCACTACCGGCCACGTGGCGCTCGACCTCCGTACGATCGATTCGGGGCGCACCGTGGAGATCGACACGCCGCAGGCCGCGTTCACCATCGAGCGGGCCGGCTACTACCGTATCGACGTGACGCAGTCCGGGAGCTCGTTCGTGACCCGGCGCTCCGGGCAGGCGACGATGACGCCCGCAGGCGGACAGGCCGTCGCGATCGCGGCGAGCGAAGAAGTCGTGCTCGAAGGCGCGGAGACGCCGACCGTGCGCAGCTACGTCGCTCCCGAGCTCGACGTGTGGGACCGCTGGAACTACGCGCGCACCGACGAGCTCATCGATGCGATCAGCTCTCGCTACGTCCCGGCCGGCGTCTACGGCGTCGACGATCTCGATCACCACGGCGATTGGCGCGTCGTGCCCAACTACGGATCGGTGTGGGTGCCTCAAGGAGTTCCCTCGGGCTGGGCGCCGTACACCACCGGCCGCTGGGTCATGGATCCGTACTACGGCTGGACTTGGGTGGACACGGCGCCGTGGGGTTGGGCGCCCTATCACTACGGCCGCTGGGTCTTCGTGAGCGGGTACTGGGGGTGGGCGCCCGGTCCGGTGGTCGTCCGGCCGGTGTACGCACCCGCGCTGGTCGCGTTCTTCGGACCGCCAAGCGTGCGTGTGGCGATCGGCGTCCCAGGGGTGAGCTGGGTCGCTCTGAGCTGGGGCGAGCCGCTCGTCCCGTGGTGGGGCCGGCCGCACTTCGTCGGGCGCCCGAGCTGGGTCGGCTGGGGCGGGCCGCGGGTCGTCAACAACGTCGTCGTCAACCGCACGACCGTCGTGAACGTGACCAACATCAACGTCTACCGGAACACCACCGTTAATCACGCCGTGGTCGCCGTGCGCGAGGATCATTTCGGCCGTGGCCCGGTCCAGCAGGCGCGCATCGCGCAGGTCGACGTGCGTCATCTCGAGCCGGCGCGCGCGCCGGTCCGCGTGGCCCCGGACGCGTCGAGCTTCGTCGCCTCGAGCGGGCGCGGGACCCGGCCGCCCGATCAAACGATCACGCGCTCGGTCGTGGCCACACGTGCGCCTCGTCGCGAGGCTCAGAATGACGCGGCTCGCGTCGAGGGACGCAGCGACGGCCCGCGCGCCGATGGCCCGCGCGCGGCCGATGGTGCAGGGGTGCCGCCGCCGCGCATCGTTCCGGCGCCCAGGTCGGCGTCGACCACCGGCAGGCCAAGCTTGGGCAACAGTCAGATCGAGCGTCAGCGTCCGCCGCAGCGGCAGTTCGGCGCGCCGGATCCGCCCGATGCGACACGCGGCGCGCGGGACAACAACGGAACCGCGCAGCGTCCTGACGGCAACACGCAGCGCAGCGATGCCGGTCCGCAGCGCCCCGACGCGAACGCGCAGCGGGGCAATGCACGACGCCCGGACGCTCAGCGCCAAGACAACACACAGCGTCCGGACGGCGCTCAGCGTCCTGACGGTGCGCCGCGGCCGGATAGCAACGCGCAGCGCCCCGACCCGAGTGCCGAGCGTCCCGCGAATCCGCCGCGTCCCGATAGAAGCACGCGGCGCCCTGACAACACTGCGGCGCGCCCGGACGGAAACATGCCGAGACCTGCGCCGGGAGCACCGGGACCGAACGACGGCGCGCGCGGCCAGAGGCCGGTGCCGCCGCAGGCCCAGCCGCAGGCTCCGCGGCCCGAGGGGCGGGGACCACAGCAGCAGCGTCTTCCGGGCGAGCCGGCGAATCGCATCTCGCCCGAGCGGGCCGAGCGACGCCAGCAGCAGCCCGAGGGACGGCAACAGCCGCAGCAGCAACCGGAACAAGAGCGCCGCGGCGGAGGCGGGCGCGACGATCGAGGCCGCTAGCTCTTCACTAGCGCCAGAGCTGCCGCGTCGCCAGCGCGGCGCCCGCCGCCAGCGACTCGAGCTTCGCCCACGCGATCTGCGCGTGCACGCGGCCGCCGAGACCGCAATCGGTCGAGGCGATCACGCGCTCTTTGCCGACCAGGTTCGCGAACCGCGCGATCCGCTCGGCGACGAGCTCCGGGTGCTCGACCACGTTGGTCGCGTGACTCACGATTCCGGGCAGGATCAGCTTGCCGTCCGGAAGCTTCACGTCCTGCCACACCTTCCACTCGTGCTCGTGCCGCACGTTGGCCGCCTCGAACGAGTAAGCGCCGCATTTGACGGTGAGCATGACCTCGACGATCTCGCGCATCGGGATGTCGGTCGTGTGCGGGCCGTGCCAGCTGCCCCAGCAGAGATGGAACCGGATCCGGTCTTCCGGTAGCCCCTTGATCGCGTGGTTGAGCGCCTCGACGCGGACCATCGAGAACTTTCTGTAGTCCGCTGGCGTGGGCTCGGGGTTGACCATGTCCCAATTCTCGGCGATGGCCGGGTCGTCGAGCTGCAGGATGAGCCCCGCGTCGACGATCGCCTTGTATTCCTCGCGCATGGCGTCCGCGCACGCGAACAGAAACTCCTCGTCGGTCTTGTAGTACCGGTTCGCGATGCGCGACGCGCTTCCCGGCGCGATCGAGGTCATGAAGCCTTCGTCGACGCCGGCGGCCTGCAGCGCGGCCTTGAAGCTCGCGATGTCGGACTGGATCGCGGCGTGTCCCGTATACGTGAGCTTGCCGACGCACACCGGCCACAGCGCGGGCCGGGGCCCGGTCGTGATGCCCGAATCAGGATCAGTGTAGGCGGCCGCGAAGCGCACGCGATCGCGACGATCGCCAAAGCTCGTCAGCACGACTTCGCCGGGCCGGGATCGCTGAGCCGGCATGTCATAGAGACCCGTGGTGCCGAGCTCGAGCCCGCCGAGACGCTGGAACGAGTAGCTCCACCACGCGCGGTAGTTGACCTTGTGGCCCATCGATTTTCCGAACTCGCCGTCGCCCGGAATCGTGATGCCGGCCTGCTTCTGCAGGCGCACGACCTCGGCGACACTCGATCGGAGCTGGTCCTGGAAGCGGCTTTCGTCGGCCCCGACGCCCGATTCGCGCGCGCGGTTGGCTTCGATCAACGCATCGGGGCGCGGCAGGCTCCCGGCGTGGCTGGTCAGGATTTGATCGCGACTCCGCTTCATGGCGTGTTTCCTCCGTGCTCGGCGCGGTGTCGGGAGTGTACTCGATCCGATGCTCGGGCGCTTCCGCACGATGTGTAGAAGTTACCGGATACCAGGTAACTTCTACACTTCTGTCCGCACTGAAACACTCGCCGGCGGCCTCGAAGATGTCGCGGCGTTCCCCTGGAAGGTCGCGCCTCTGACATGACGCGGGCTTCGGCCGCTCTCGCGCGGTGGAGCCGCTCCCGCACGCACCCGACGCGTCGGCATCGACGTTGCTACTCCGAAGATTCTCGTGGCCGTTCCGACTACGGTTCTCTGTATCGTGTCCGGCGAACGCCTCAGCGGGGTCGACTTCGTCGCGGCCCTCAGGGAATCACTTCGCCCGAACGAGCAGCTGGAGATCATCGTCGATCGCCGCTCCGGCGAGCCGGTGGGCGAGTGGGAGCGCCTGGAGGAACGGCGTCATCGGCCGCAAGTGGATCTTGCTCTGCGAGCCAACGGGTTTGCGTTCGTGCCGGCCGACTCGGGCTCGGATCGGATGCCGAGCTCGGACGGCCTGATGAGCGTCGAGCGCATAAGCGACTCCGATCGCATGGGCGGCTCAGATCGCGCGAGCGGCTCCAACCGCATGGGCGGCGGCTCCAACCGCATGTCTGGCCCCGAGCGCACGACTGGCTCCGACCGCATGTTCAGCTCCGACCGGGTGCCGGACTCCGACCGCATGAGATCCGATCGCGTGCCCGACTCGGACCGCATCGCGAACTCGGACCGCATGGCTAACCATGACCGCATGCCCAGCCCGGAGCGTATGCCCAGCCCTGACCGCATGCCCACCGCGGACCGTGCGGACCGTTTGCCCAGCCATCGGCCTCCCGAGGACGATGAGCGCGACTGGAGCCCCTCCAACGAGGGTCGGAGTCGGGGCCGCTTGTCGCTGCTGGTGCCGTCGGGAGCAAGCGACCGCGATGTCGACGACGACGAGGAGCGGCTGGAGGCCATTCGCGACTTCAAGCGCGAACGTTCTGGCGGCCTCGTGCCGTGGCTCGTCGTCGCGCTGATTGCCGCCGCGGTGGTCGCGTTCCTGCTCTCGCCGACCGGTCAGACGGTCAGGAACAGCGTGATGAGTCGCGTGTCGGCGCCCGCGCCCTCGAGCTCACCGTCGCAAGCCGCGAACGAGACGCCAACTCCGGTGACGGAGAAGCCCCAGCAGCCGGCAGCGCCGCGCGACACCAGCGCGGTCGGCGCGCCGCGCGAGAACAGCACGGCGGCGACCGGCGCCGCCCGGTCAAGCGACAGCGCGCCGGCCGTCGCAAACGCTCCAGCGCGCAGCGCGCCGCCGACCAATGCGCCGCCGGCCGGCAACGCCCCGGTCGTCGACGGCAGCGCCGCGCCCAATGCTGGCGCCGCCCCGAACGCTAGCGCTGCACCGAACACGCGCGCCCCGGCCAACGGGAATCCTGCTACCGTCGACCGTCCCCGAACAAGGGCGGAGGGCACAACTCCTCTGAGAGAATCGCCGGACACAGCCTCACGCGCTCGGTCCACAGCCGGCGAGATGCCACGAGCGAGCTCGAGTGCCCCGAGAGAGACGGCCAGCGCGACCCCGGCGCCCGACGTGGTATCGCGGACGATCTCACCGCGCTTCGCCGGTCTGCCGCGCGTGGAGCTCATTCGCGAGGGCGGGTCGAGCGGCTCGTACGCCGTGAAGATCGCTGATCCCGCCGGCAAGCCGCTCGCCGACGCCGAAGTGCTCCTGATCGCCCGGATGGCGGACGGCACGCTCGAGAACATCCGCATGGGCTTCGTGCCCGAGCAGGGCGCGTATCGCGGCATGCTACCTCCGGTTCGTTCCGCGCCGGTCGATCTGCGGATCCGCGTGATCACGGGCGACAAGCGCGTCGAAATTCCTATCGGACCCTAGCGCCTGGCGTGGACACGATGGAGGATCTCGTGAATCCCCCCCGCCGGAGTCTCTGCATCGTCTCGCGTGATCCACTGCAGTGCAGCGAGCTGGTCCTGGCTCTACAGGCGGGCGTGGAGCCCGACGACGAGATCGAGATCATCATGGATCGCCGCCGCGATCGCGCGCTGTTCGACACGAGCGTCTCGCCGGGGGAGCCACAGCCGGACCGGCGCCGGAATCCTGACGTGGACCTCGCCGTGAGGACGAAGGGCTTCGCGATCGTTCCGGCGACGACGCCGTGGCGGCGCGAGCGCGAGGAGACCGATGACGCCGACCGCGCGCGATTCGGGAACATCCTGAGCTTCAGACGCGCACGACAGGCGCGCCCGGCCAGGGTCGCCGGGGCAGCGGGCGCGATCGTGGCCGCGCTGATCCTGACGCCACCGCAGAGCGGCCCGTCCGACCCCGTGTCCGGTGAAGAGCGCGCGCCGGAAATGGCGTCGCCCCACGGCTCGATGCCGGTGCCCCGCGCCGAGCGGCTGCGTCGCCTCGAAACGCCGGCTGCGAATTCATCCGCCGCGCACACGAGCGGCGCGCGGCCGCGAACGACTCAGCCCGGCCTGCTCGAGACGTACGCATCGCGAGTCGAGGATGCGACCGAACGCATCGTGTCGAAAGCCAAACAGCTCTTCGCTCGCGCCAAGGACGAGGTCGCCGGCTCGTCGCCCTCGTCCGCCGCCGATCCGCCCTCCGCCAAGCCGCGCGCCGGCCACGCGCCGTAGCTCTGCGGACCGATCCCACCGCCTCACCCTCACTTTCAGGTTGCGTTCGAAGCGGAGTGGGGCCAGAGTAGCGACCTCGATCGAAAGTCGCGCGCTCGGCGGGCGGAGATTTCGTCCGCGACGCGCTGCGGCGGCGCACAGCTAGCGACTGATTAAGGCCTGGACGAACGGAGCAGCTGGAAGAGGGCGCGCACTCTCATAATGCTCGCCGACCGCAAATATCCGCTCAGTCTGGCCGGGCTCTTCGGCCTCTACGTCGTTGCGGGAAAGATCGGACTCTCGCTCGCGTTCGTGCACGTGAGCGTTTCGCCTGTGTGGCCGCCGACCGGTATCGCACTCGCGGCGTTTCTGATGCTCGGCTACCGGGTCTGGCCCGCCGTGTTCGTAGGCGCGTTCGTCGTCAACTTCAGTGCCTCGGGATACGTGGCCACATCCGGGGCAATCGCCGTGGGCAATACGCTCGAAGGTCTGCTGGGCGCGTTCCTCGTCACGCGGTACGCCAACGGCATCCACGCGTTCGACCACGCGCAGGATGTGTTCAAGTTCGCCGCGCTGGGTGGGCTGCTGGCGAGCCTCGTCAGCGCCACCATCGGCGTCGTCAGCCTCGTGGTGGGCGGGCAGGCTCAATCGGCCGACTTCGACGGGATCTGGCTCACGTGGTGGCTCGGTGACGCGACGGGCGCGCTGCTCTTCGCGCCGCTCCTGATCTTACTGGCGCGCGACTGGTGGTCCGGCCCGGCGAGCGGGCGACTGCTGGAGGCCGCCGCGCTGTGGCTCACCACGACGCTCGTCGGCCTGGCGGTCTTCGGCGAAGGGCTGGCGCACCTCGGGCTCATGACCTTGCCGCTCACGTTCCTGTGCACGCCACCGCTCGTCTGGGCTGCCGTGCGCTTCCGACAGTGCGAGGCCGCGATGCTCGTCGTCGTGCTGTCGGGCATCGCGATCTGGGAGACTTTGCGCGGCTTCGGACCGCTGGCGAACGTGCCGACCAACGAGTCGCTCCTGCTGCTCCAGGTCTTCATGGGCACGGTGTCGGTGATGGCCATCTCGGCCGGCGCGGTGGTCGAGGAGCGCCGGAACGTCGATCAGGAGCGGGAGCACCTGCTGGTGCGGGCGCAGGTGGCGCGGGCCGAAGCGGAGGCGGCCAATCGCGCCAAGGACGAATTCCTCGCGATGCTCGGCCACGAGCTGCGCAATCCGCTCGCGGCGATCATCAGCGCGGTCAGCGTGCTGGATCGGATCGGTAGCCACGATGACATCGCGATGCGCGCGCGCGAAGCCATCCGTCATCAGATCACGCATCTGGGCCGGCTGGTCGACGACCTCCTCGACATCGTCCACGTGGCCAGCGGCCAGATCGTGCTGTCGTGCGAGCCGTTGAATCTCGCGACCAGCGTTCAGCGCTCCGTGAGTGAGCTGGCGAGCACGGGACGGCTCGAGCGCCACGTCGTCGACGTCCGCGCCGAGCCGGTGTGGACGAACGCGGATCCGGTGCGGCTCGGCCAGATCGTGTCGAATCTACTGACGAACGCGATCAAGTACACCTCGCCGGGCGGCACCATTCGCATCCGGGTCAGCGGCGAAGAGACGCTCGCGGTCATCGGCGTCTCCGACACCGGCATCGGGATCCCGTCGAAGCTGCTCCCGCACATGTTCGACGTCGCACCGCAGGGCGAGCGACGCTTCGATCACGCGCAGGGCGGCCTCGGCGTGGGCCTCACGCTGGTGCGGCGTCTCGTCGAGCTTCACGGCGGGCGAGTCCAGGCCTTCAGCGATGGGCCCGGGCGGGGTAGCGAGTTCGTGGTGCGACTGCCGCGCATCGCGCCCGCGAAGCAGGCCGAGTCACAGTCCGTCCTGCGAGTGATCGGAAAGGTCGCGTCGGTCCACTGAGTCGCACCGCCGCCTCGAACCAACCGCGGTCCGAGTTATGCACTGCTGTGGATAAGTATGTTGGTAAGGTCTCCTGGGAGTCCTGTAAAGATCTAATAAGATTGGGTTTTGTAGCTTGAGAGAAATCCACAGGCTCGTAATCTCCGGAGCCACTCTGATCGACGGGACGGGGGGCCCTCCTGTCGCGCACGCGAGCGTCCTGGTCGAGGGCGACCGGATCGTCGGCGTCGGCTCTCGCGACGCCGTGCCAGTCCCGCAAGGCGCGGCCGTTCTCGACGGGCGGGGCAAGTTCGTCATTCCCGGGCTCGTCGACATGCACGTGCACGTCTACACGCCCGAGAAGTGGCACCCGGAGTTCTTTCTCGCGGCGGGCGTCACCACGGTGCTCGATCTCGGCGGACAGCTGCACGACGTGACGGCGCATCGCGCGGCCATCGAGTCTGGCGCGAGGCCGGGCCCGCGCATGCTGTTCACCGGTCCGATGCTCGAGGAAGGCGAGGTGTACGAGGGCTTCGCCGGGTTCTGTCGCCGGTTCGACGCGACGAACACCGAGGCCGAGATCGACGCGCTCGCTGACGCGGGCGTGGACGGCATCAAGCTCTACGTGACCGTGCGGCCCGACACGGCACGCCGCGCCTGCGCGCGTGCGCACGCGCGCGGCCTGCCGGTCTTCATGCATCAGCACGCGACGTGGGGCGCCGAAGCCGCGCTCGCCGGTGTCGACTCGGTCGAGCACGTCAACGTGTTCGGGCAGCTCGCGCCGCAGGGATTCTGGTTGGCCGAGCCGGCGAAGCTGAGCCCGTTCGAGTACGGCGGCTGGCTCTGGCGCTGGCTCGACGAGCTCGATCCGCGCTCCGATACGGTGCGCCGGCTCTACGACGCGTTGATCGCCGCCGGCACCGCGCTCGACCCGACCCTCGTGCTCTACGCGGCCCGGCCGGGCGCTCTCGGCGACGACGTCGGTAACACGTCGATGGACGATCCGGCGCGGACGACGATCCTACCGCGACTGCCTGTCACTGTCGGTGACGAGCTCGTGCGCCGCTGGGCCGAGCGCCGCGAGGCCGCGCGCGGCGCGTCGGAGGCGGCGAAGCATCGGACGCGGCGCGCGTGGGACAACATCCTCGCGCTCGTGGGCGGCTTTCATCGCGCGGGCGGGACGGTGCTGGCGGGAACCGACTGTCCAAACGTCGCGATCGTGTCGGGTTTCTCCCTGCACCGGGAGCTCGAGCTCCTGGTGCGCGCGGGGTTGTCACCGATGGAAGCGATTGTGTCCGCGACGCGCCGGCCGGCGGAGCGGTTGGGGCGGCGCGACCTCTTTGGGACGATCACGGTGGGTCGCGCCGCCGATCTCTTGCTGCTGACCGCCGATCCGCTCGCCGACATCCGCAACGTTGCGCGCATCGAGCGCGTGATCGCTCGCGGCGCGGTCTACGAGCCGGAGCGGCTGTTGCGCGGCCTCACGCCCGGCCGGCGCGACTCCGCGGTCGGCGACTAGCCCGTGGCCGCCTGCGCCGGCGGCTCGCCGACCCCGGCGCGGCTCAGCGGCCGCTTGACGCTCTGCCGATTGACCCAGTACGAGCACACCTGCGCGTGGGCCGTGACGACCTCGCTCAGATCGCTGCCGCAGAGCGGGCACGGGAACACACCGAGCTCCGAGCGCGGGATCCAGCCGAGGCGGTAGGTGTTCTGACACCGCTGGCAGGGGACGATGTGCTGACTGCAGCACAGGAACAGGATCGCCTTCGAGTCGGGATCATCGAAGTCGACCTTGGTCGTCGTCGGGCGCGCGACCGCGAACCACCGATCGACCTTCAGCTCGGCGTCGCCCTCCAGCCGGGTCCGGCGATCGCCCTGGCGCCGCTCGGGACGATGCGCGCCGTTCCCGGCTCGCCGATCAGCGAGCCGGCGGTCGACGATCACTTCGACCGTCGAGTCCTCCGCGAAGGTGTGGCTCAGCGACCGACACGCGTCTTGCCCGGTTCTCGGGACCACGATCAGTATCGAGCGCTCACCGTTGTTCATGGCCTGACTCTCCTTGGGTGAGCACAAAGCTTACTCCGAAGCCGTCATGAAACGAGCAAGAACTATGCGTTATTTTTGCAAAGAAATCCGAGGACTTGCGAAGGCGGGCTAACCGGCCCAGGCGCGAAAGACGGTTCCGACGGCGCGGCGGAGTGCGGTGCGAATGATCTCCGAGTCCGCGCGCGGCTCGCCGAGGAGCACGATGAACCCGACCGGCGTGCTTCCGAGAAATGCGGAGCCGCTGACGCTTGCAAACTGCGCCATCGGAAACGTGCCGCGCCGAAGCTGCGGGCCGCGCAGCTCGAGCTCTCGTCCGAGCGTGGCCGCGAGCGCGGACAGCGGGTCGGCGTCGATCTCGCTCGGCAGATCGGCCGCGATCACGAGGCCGTCGGGCGCGACGACGAGTCCGCCGATGACGTGCTCGAGCCTCAAGAGCTCGGCCAGCAGTCCTCGGAGATCGCGCCCGAGTGCAGGGCGCTCGACGGCGGCGGCCGCGCTCATGCGAGCTCCAGACGACAGCGACCCCACACTTGCTCGAGGTGCTCGAGCGCGATCGCGCTCTTGACGTCGTGGTCGAACGCCAGCGTGAGCAGCGCGGCGTCGTCGCCACGAAGGTACGTCGTCTCCGCCGCGCCCTCGATGATCGCGTGGCGCAACGGCCCGAGCCCGGCGCGGCCGAGCATTGCCGTGGCGACTCTCGCCAGCTTCGCAGCGCGGGCGGCGACCGCGTCCGTCCTCGGCCCGCGCGGCTCGGCGAAGATGACGGTCGCGTCGGCGCGCATGAACAGCGCTTCGCGGCTCTCCGCCGGTAGGCGCACACGCGCGGCGGCGACCGCGCCGTTGGTGGACGCCGCGCGCGTCGAATCGGGAGCGGGCGTGAGTCCTCTGGCCACCTCCAGCAGCGCGCGAGCCTCGGGGAAGTCGGGGTAGCGCGCCAGCGCGCGCGTGAGCATCTGACGGCACGTCGCCGCGTCGCCTTCCTCGATCGCGATCCGGGCGAGACCGAGCAGCGCGCGCGGCTGCGTGGGTTCGAGCGCCAGGACCCGCTCGAACGACGTCCGCGCCTCACCGGTCTCGCGCAGGACCATGTGGAGCGCGGCCGCGAGCAGGTGCCCCACGACGCTGCGCGGATCGCGCAAAAGGGCCTCTTCGACGAGCCGCGCCGCGGCTTCGAATCGGCCGGTGTCTCGAAGGTGCTGGGCCCGGCGGAACATCTGGGCGCTCGTCGGGCGCCGCCTCCTGCCGCTGATTCTGTGCCAGATGCGCCGGAAGACCATGACGTCTTCTCGAGACGTTCAAGATCTTCGCCACCTATCGACGCCTCGCGGTGGATCCTGACCTGTCGCACGGTTGACGATGGCGGGTCAGCGTGGCACGGCACGGTATTGACAGAAGTTGTCATCGAAGCGGACCAGTTGTCACGACGACAAGCCCGAGGGTGTTTGACGCCTCCTTAGTTCCGCGTTTGTTCAGCGTAAATCCGCGCCCTACCGACGCTCGCGCTGGCAGATGGGTTGCACTGAGGCACATGCGGCGGACACGACGGCAGACCGCCACGGGAGGCCTGCGTCCGATGCCCAAGGTGATGGTGGTCGACGACGCCTACTCCGAGCTCCAGGTGATGGAGACGATCCTCCGATCGGCCGGGTACGACGTGTCGACGCACCTCGACGGTGAGCAGCTCGAAGAGAAGATCGTCAGGGAGCAGCCCGACGTCGTCCTGCTCGACATCGTCATGCCCAAGCGCAACGGCTTCGACGCGCTGCGCGGTGTGCGCCGCGACGCCCGTACCAAGCAGGCCCGCGTGATCGTGGTCAGCTCGAAAAACCAAGAAAGCGACCGCATCTGGGGCATGCGTCAGGGCGCCGACGAATATCTCGGCAAACCGTTCACGGCGGATCAGCTCCTGGCACTGGTCCGGCGATTCCTGAGATGAGCACCAGCCTTCTCGACAGCTCGGCCGCGGTCCGCGCGTGTGTCTTCGCGCTCAGCGGTCAGCCGTTCGCGATCGACGTCACGCAGGTGCGCGAGGTGGCGATCTTCGAGGACTGGACCGCGGTGCCGCTGGCCCCAGAGCACCTCGTCGGCGTCGCCAACCTGCGCGGCGACGTCGTGCCGATCGCGGACGCCCGCGCCGTGCTCGGGCTGCCGGCGCGGCGAAGCGCGCGCAAGCTGTCGACCTTGATCGTCGAGGCCGACGGGTTCGAGGTGGGGCTGGTCATCGACGGCGACGTCAGCCTGGAAGCATTCGGCGGAATCGTGACCCTCGACGAGTCGAGCCCGCAACCCCACGCCCGGTGGGCGCTCGGGTTCCTGCCGGACGGCGAGCAACTCATGCCGCTGCTCGATCCCGGACGGCTTCTGCGCGCGCTGAGAGAAGCGCAGCGCGAGGAGGAGTGACGATGCAACGGCGCACGATGCTCAAGGTGCTCTCGGCCGCCGCGGCGAGCTCTGTTCTGGGCCGGAGCCGTTCGGTGTGGGGGCAGCCGCCGGCCCGTGCCGCCGTCGTCGACGCGCGAGGCGGCAGTCCGGGAATCGGCACGCGGGACATCCGCATCGGCATGAGCGCGGCCTTCAAGGGCCCATCGGCGGGACTCGGCGTCGAGCTGTACCGCGGCGCGCTCGCCTACTACAGCGAGATCAATCAGCGCGGCGGCGTGCACGGCCGCGCGATCTCCGTCGTCGCGCTCGACGACGGCTACGAGCCGACGCCGTGCATCAAGAACACGATCGAGCTGGTCGAGAAGGAGCAGGTCTTCTTCCTGTCGAATTACGTCGGCACGCCGACCTTGACCCGCGCGCTGCCGGTGATCAAGCGCTACGCCGATCGGCAGGTGATCCTGGTCGGCAACTTTACCGGCGCCCAGCCCCAGCGCGAAGAGCCCTACCTCGATCAGGTCTTCAACATCCGTGCCTCGTATCGGCAGGAGATGATGGCGCTCGTCGAGCGCTTCTGGCAGGCGGGCGTGCGCAAGTTCGGCGTCTACTACCAGATCGACGCTTATGGCCGCAGCGGTACCGACGGCGTGGCCCGCGGGCTCGCGCAGCGCGGGATGCGCATCACCGCCGAGGCCACGTATGTCCGCGGCGCCCGCTTCGAGGACGACATGACCCCGGCGGTGCAGGCGCTCCGCCAGGCCGGCGTCGAAGCCGTGCTGTGCACCGGCGCCTATCAGGGCTGCGGCGCGTTCGTGCGCACGGCCCGCGACATCGGCTGGAGCGTGCCGATCTCGAACGTCTCGTTCGTCGGCTCCGAGGCGATGCTGAGCTTGCTCACGCGCCACGGCCAGGGCGGCTCGCGCGACTACACGCAGGGGCTCGTCAACTCGCAAGTGGTGCCGAGCTACGACGACGTCGCGTTGCCCGGAGTCGCCGAGTACCGGACGCTGATGGAAAAGCATAATCCGCAGATTCCCGAGGCTCTGCGCGACGCCAAGCACACGCCGGAGCGGCTCAGCTTCCGGAGCCTCGAGGGCTTCGTGAACGCCAAGGTGATCGTCGAGGGATTGCGGCGCGCCGGACCCAATCCGACCCGCGCGGGATTCCGCCAGGCCCTCGAGTCGCTGAAGAACTTCGACCTCGGCATCGGCGCGCCTCTCACGTTCGGACCCGAGCGGCACCAGGGGCTGGACAGCGTGTACTTCACCAGGGTGGTGAACGGTCGATGGGCGCCCATCACTGACTGGGCGGCGGCGGTGAAAGCATGAACAAGCCACGGACCGTGCGACTGGGTCTGCTCGGAAAGATCATCCTGTTCCTGGCCGTGACGCTCGTCCCGCTGGCGGCGGTCACGTGGTGGATCTCGGTGCGCGCGCTCACCACCAACCTGACGGAGGAGTTCACGTCCAAGGGCACCGCCATCGCGAAGAGCCTGGCCAGCTCGAGCGTCGATCTCTTGCTGACGCGCGACGCGTCGACGGTGCAGGCCACCGTCGACCAGTTCGCCGCGATCAGCGGCGTCAAGTACGTGATCGTGTACGACCCGCAGAAGACGCTGGTCGCGCACACGTTCTCGCCGCTGGTGCCGGCCGGTATCGTCGATCGCAACCTGGTGCCCGGCGAAGCGGCGCAGCAGGCGCGCGAGATCTCGTATGCCGACCCGGTGACCGGCGCCGTCCAGCAGATCATCGACATCGGTGTGCCGGTCCTGGCCGGGCAGCTCGGCACGGTGCGTGTGGGAATGGATCGCTCGATCATCACGACGGCGGCCGCCAAGTCCGGCCAGAATCTCCTGCTGGTCTTCGGCGGCGTCGCGGCGCTGGCGGTGCTCGCCGGCGCGGTTTTCGCCCACCAGATCACCAAGCCGGTCGTCCAGGTCGTGCGGGTCGCCGAGCGCGTGGGGCAGGGCGACCTCTCGCGCCTGGTGACCGTGAAGTCGCGCGACGAGATCGGCCAGCTCGCGAGCACCTTCAACGACACCGTCGTGCGGCTCCGGTCGCTGGTGCAGACCGAGGCCGAGCGCGATGACGAGAAGCGCAAGCGCGAGGAGCTCCAGCGCAACATCACGCGCTTCCTCGACATCGCGACCGAGATCGCCCAGGGTGACCTGACCAAGCGCGGCCAGGTCACCTCCGACGTGCTCGGCAGCGTCGTCGACGCGATCAACGTGATGGTCGGCGAGCTGGCCATGATCATCAACGACGTGCGCGACACCTCGCAGCAGGTGCTGACGAGCGCCACGGAGATGATCGGCGCGATGGAGGCGACTGCCGGCGGCGCCCAGACTCAGTCGCGTGAGGCGGTGGGCGTGAGCGAGGCCATGGAAGGCCTGTCGCGCTCGATGCGTCGGGTCGCCGAGCACGCCGAGTCGTCGGCAGAGGCCGCGAAGCAGACGCTCGATTCCGCGACCAAGGGCGAGCACGCCGTGCGCGCGAGCCTCTCCGGCATGCAGCGGATTCGGGGCGAGGTCCAGGGCATCTCGAAGAAGGTCAAGAGCCTGGCCGATCGCTCGCTCGAGATCTCCGAGATCGTGAACACCATCGAGGACATCGCATCGCAGACCAATCTCCTGGCCCTCAATGCCGCCATCGAAGCGGCGGGCGCCGGCGAGTCGGGCCTGCGTTTCGCGGTCGTGGCCGAAGAGGTACGAAAGCTCGCCGAGCGCTCGGGCAAGGCGGCCAAGGACATCGTCGTGCTGATCAAGGCCGTCCAGGCCGAGACGCAGCAGGCGGTCGTGGCCATGGAAGAAGGGACGCGCGAAGTCGAGGCCGGCTTCAAGGTCACGGTCGAGGCCGGCGAGCGCTTGCACCAGATCGGCGAGATCTCGCAGAAGTCGGCGGCGCTGGCCCTCGAGATCTCGCAAGCGACACAGGACCAGGTGCGCGGCGTCGAGGGCGGCGCGGTCGCGGTCCAGTCGATCGCGAGCGTCGCGGTCGAGACCGAGAAGGCCGTGCTCGAGACGCGCAAGACGATGGACCAGATGGTCCGGGTCGCCGAGGCGCTGACGTCGAGCCTCGCGCGATTCAAGCTGAGCAGCTAAGGCCCCGATCGACGGAGGCGGTGTGGCCGACGGCGACCGGCAGTTTCTCCTGAGTGTCTTCCTCATGGAAGCGTGGGACACCCTCGCCGCCGTCGAGGACGGCCTCGCCGCGCTTCGGGGCTCCGCCGACTCCACGGGCGTCGTCGAGCATCTGGCGGTCGTGACACACCGCCTGCGCGGCTCGGCGGCCCTGAGCGGGTTTCCACAGCTGGCCGGTCTGGCCGCTGCGATGGAGGAAGCGGTCGAGCGGACGACCGTCGCCGGCGCCGGTGACCGGCGCTCGCTCGCAGCACTCGGCGACATGGTGTTCTCGCTCAAGGCAGCCCTCGACACCATCGGCGAGACCGGCGTCGAGGACGCCGACGCGATCGTCGAGGCGCTCGCGGCGCTCGCCCCCACGGCCTCGCCCGCGCCCACCGACGAGACCTCGCGCCGCCTCGCGGAGCTCGACCAGTTCTTCACGGATCAGTCCGACGTCCTCGAGTATTTCGTCCCGGAGACGGTCGAGCATCTCGAGTCGATGGCGCAGTCGCTGATCGCGCTCGAAGGCGAGGGTACGACCGAGTCCGAGATCGCTGCGCTGTTCCGGGCGGTCCACACGCTCAAGGGCGCCGCGTTCACCGTCGGATGCGGGATGATCGGCGACCTCGCGCATCGCCTGGAGGACATGCTGGGCGAGATCCGTGAGCAACGGCGCGCGCTCGATCGCGCCGCGATCGAGACGGTGTTCGCCGGCCTCGACGCGCTTCGCCTTCTCGTGCGGAGCGGCGAGGAGCGCGCGGACACGCGCGCGACCGCCTACGAGCGGGCGCTCGGCCTCCTCGACGCGCTGCCGGCGCTCGAGGCGGCGGCCGTCGATTCGCAGCCGAGCGTGGCGCCGCTCGCGGCGCAGACCGCCGACACGTCCGAGAGCTCTCTGGCGACGACCGCGCCGTTGGTCGAGACGCCGCAGCGCCTCGAGCCGGCCGGTTCTGCTGAGCGCACCGAACCCGCAGCCGAGCCTGCCACCCATACCCCGGTACGAGGCCGGCCGGCGCGCGACGCCGCGCGGCGAGCTCGCCCGAGCATCCGTGTGAGCCTCGACCGCCTCGACGCACTGATGAACCTGGTGGGCGAGCTCGTCATCACGCGGAGCCGTCTGGAGCGCCACCTGACACAGCTCGAGCAGGCCGGCGAGCTCTTGTCGTTCACGCAATCGCGCATGACCCAGACGGTCGCGGAGTTCGAATCGAAGTACGCGGATCGTCTGGTGCCGCCCACGCGCCCGTCCGGCGGTGGCTCGGGCGAGCCCGGCGCTTCACCGCTGGGTGAATTCTTCGACGAGCTCGAGTTCGACCGCTATGACGACTTCAACCTGCTCGCTCGACGGGTCGGCGAGATCTCGAGCGACCTCACCGAGATCCAGCACGAGGTGACGGGGCTGGTGCGGGTCGTGCGCGAGGATGCCGGCGGTGTGCAGCGGCTCAGCGGCGAGCTGCGGGGCCAGATCACCCGCGCGCGCATGGTGCCGGTCGGCCGCCTGTTCGCGCCCTTCGTACGCATGGTCCGCGACGGCTCGCGGGCGGCGGGCAAGAGCGTCGTGCTCGAGGTCCGCGGCGAAACGGTCGAGATGGACACCACGATCGTCGAGCTGATGGCCGATCCGCTGATCCATCTCGTGCGCAACGCGATCGCGCACGGCATCGAGCCCGAGGAGGAGCGCCGCAGCGCCGGCAAGCCGCCGCAGGGGACGATCCACCTCGGCGCCGCGCACAAGGGCGGCTCGATCTACATCGAGGTGGCCGACGACGGCCGGGGCATCGACGTGGACGCGGTCGCCGAGGCGGCGCGTCGCGGCGGCTTCGTCAGCGCCGAGACCCTGGCGCGCCTGGGTGAGCGCGACATCCTGGACCTGATTTTCCTGCCTGGGCTCAGCACGGCGACGTCGGTGACGACAGCGGCGGGTCGCGGCGTCGGGATGGACGTCGTGCGCGCGAACGTGAGCCGCCTTGGCGGCGAGATCGAGGTGCAGACCGAGCCGGGCCGCGGCACGCGATTCAGGATCCGGCTGCCGCTGACCGTCGCGATCGCCGACGCGCTCATGGTGAGCGTGGGATCCGAGATCCTCGCGATTCCGGTCCCCGCGGTCAAGGGCGCGATCCACGCGAAGCCCGAGGACATCCGGACCGTCGACGGCGTCGAGGCGATCGAGATCGAGGGTGAGAGCGTGGACCTCGTGCGGCTCGACCGCGTGCTCCAGATCGCCGGCCGCCAGATCGACGGGCCGCTGTCGGTCGTCGCGCTCCGGACGGGGCGCAAGACTCTGGCCGTGGTAGTCGACGAGTTTCTCAGCAAGGAAGAGATCGTCATCAAGAACCTCGGCGCGTTTCTGCAAGGCATCGGGCCCTTCGCGGGCGCGACCGTCACGGGCCAGGGGCGCGTCGTGCTGCTCCTCGATTCGCTGAAGCTCCTCGAGATGAGCGCTGCGTCGGCCTGGGCGCCGCGCGCCGAATTTCCCCGCGAGCGCGAGGCGGTGGCGGCGCCGGCCGCCGAGGCCAAGCGCCGTGTCCTGCTCGTCGACGACTCGGTGAGCGTCCGCAAGTTCGTCGGCGGAATGCTCGAGCGCGCCGGGTTCCACGTCGTCACCGCTCGCGACGGCGCCGAGGCGCTGCAGCAGCTGTCCGAGCGGGCGGTCGACGTCGTCGTCACCGACCTCGAGATGCCGCGCCTCAACGGCTACGAGCTGATCCGCAACCTCAACCGCGAGCCGACGACGAGTGATCTTCCAGTCGTCGTCCTGACGACCCGGGCCGGCGCCAAGCACGTGAGCCTCGCGCGAGAGCTCGGCGTCGAGCACTACGTGGCCAAGCCGGTCGACGAGGCGAGCTTCGTCCGGCTGATCGAGTCGCTGGCAGCCACGACGCCGGCGCGAGCGGGAGCCTGAGCCATGCCGCGGGTGATGCTGATCGATCCGGATCGGACGGCGCTGGCCACGCTGCAGGAAGCCCTGGCGCGCGATGGCGTCACCGACGTCCTGGCCGTGACCAGCGGCTCCTTCGCGTTGACGATGCTCGAGCGCAATCGGCCCGACCTGATCGTGAGCCGGGTCGGCGTCCCCGACATCGACGGCTACGAGCTCTGCTCGATCGTCCGCAAGGACCCGCTGATGACCGGCGTGCTGTTCCTCCTCCTGGCGAGCCCGGGTGACGAGGCGGCCGCGACGATGCCCGAGGACAAGCCGGACCAGACGCTCGCCGGCGATCTGCCGCTGACCGCGATCGTGTCCGAGGTGGCTACCCTCCTGAGACGCGCCGCGCAGCCGGCCGTCGCGAACGCCGAGCCGGCCGCGCCCGGCGCCCAGCCTGACGGCGCCCACGGCCTGCGCGGATCGCTTGCGGTCATGGAGCTGCCGGACATCACGCAGGCGATCGCGCTCGGCAACAAGACCGGCCAGCTTGTGGTGACCCTGTCAGCGGGACGCGGCACCATGTTCTTCGATCACGGACGCGTCGTGCACGCGGAGTTCTTCGGGCTCATCGGCGAGACCGCCTTCGCCACCTTGCTGGTCGCGGCGCACGGCGAGGCCACCGGGAGCTTCGCGTTCAATCCGCTCGACGCGGCGGCCGTCGCCGGCGCGAAGACGATTCACAGGGATCTCAAGCAGCTCCTGCTGAGCGCCGCCGCCGAAATCGACGAGGGCCGCGCCGACGCGGCCGTGGCTCCGATCTCTTAGGAGGACGTGATGCAGAAAGTCCTCGTGGTCGACGACAGCTTGAGCGTCAGGAAGCTCGTCGAGAAAGCGCTCGAGGGGCGCGGTCTTCAAGTGCTCGCGGCGGCGTCCGGCGCCGAGGCCATCCAGATGCTCGAGCGCGACCGCCCCGACGTCGTGATCTGCGACGTGATCCTGCCTGACAAGGACGGCTACCAGATCTGCCAGTACGTGCGGACCCACCCCGCCATCGCTGCCACGCCGGTTCTGCTGATCTCCGGGATCGACAACGGCACCGTGCAGGCGCGCGCTGCCGAAGTTCGCTCCGACGAGGTTCTGTTCAAGCCGTTCGGCGTCGACGATCTGCTGAGCAAGATCAACAGCCTGCTCTCCCGCCGCGTCAACGGCGCCAAGCGTGAAAGCGCCGCGCCACCGGCCGTGGCGCCCGCGTCTTCCGCGCCCGTCCCCCAGGTGACTGCGGCGCCGGCGTCCGCACCCCCGTCGGCACCGTCCGCAGCCGCGGTAAGTGTTCCGACGCAGCCCGCGCCCGCTCCGGCGCCCGAGCCGGCGTCGGTGTCCGTTGCGCCGGCCGCATCTGAGCAGGGCCTCAAGCAACGACTGCAGGCGCTCGCCGGCACGCCGGGCGTCCGCTTCGTGGTGCTCACCGATCGCGAGGGCTTCCTCATCGAGACGGCCGGCGAGCTGGCGCCGGACGCCGACGAGGTGACCGGCGCGCTGGCGTCCTGTCTGGCCGAGGCCTCGGACGGCATCGGGCGAGAGCTCGGCCAGGGACAGCTCGTCGGCACGATTCTCGAGTACGAATCCGGAATCTTGCTGCTGCACGGCGTCGGGCCCTCGGCGCTCCTGGCCGTCCTGGTCGGCGATCAGGGCGCGCTCGGCAAGGTGCGCTACTACGTGAGAAAGACCGTGCCGGAGCTCGTGCGAGCGCTCTGATGGCCTTGCCACGCTCGTCGCGCGTCAGGCTCGTCTGGGCGCTCGAGCTCTCGCTCGGCCTCGAGCTCTACGCGTGCGCGGTCCTGGCCCTGCACGCCCGCGGCCTCAGGGCGACGCCGCTCGAGGCTTCGCCCGCGCTCGTGCTTCCGGCGCTGGTGATTCCGCCGGTGTTCTACGTCCTGGTCGGGCTCGTCAGCGTGCGGCCGCTCTCGGTTCTTTCCGTGCTCGGCTCGGCGGCCGCGATGTGCGGGCTGCACGCGCTGCTCGTGACGGCGACGGGCGCCTTGTTCATGATTCCCGACCTGCTCGACTACGGCGCGGCGGTCGCGTTCGCGCTCTGGGGCTCACCGGCGGTGACCCTGCTGCAGCTCACGGCGGCGCCGCTGATCTTTGCGCGTCTGCGACCGCTCCTGTCTCCGCGCGCCGCGCGCGCCGAAGCGCGTGTGGCGCTGGCGCAGCGCCGCGCCGAGACGCCCCCAATCACGGCGCCGAGCCGGTCGCTCGGCATGCCGGCGACGGATGCACCGGCCCCGATTCGTCCGGTCATCGCGCCGGCGACCGTGCCGAGTCAGCGCGGGCCCGTCGCTGCGCCACCGGCTGAGGCGCGACCCTCGCCGGCGCCCGGGAGCATCGCGCCGGTGAGCCGGCCGTTGCCGTCCTTCGTGAAGCCGCCGGCGCCATCGAATGGGCCCATCGTCGCATCGCCCGCGCCGGCCGCCCGCGCGACGAACCCGCCGGCGCCGACGCGCCCGGCGTTCGTGAAGCCGGCTGCCGCAACCGCGCGACCCGTGGTGAAGCAGGCCGTGCCGACGACTCCCGTCGTCGTCCAGACGGTGCGGCGGCCCGAGCCGGCGCCGGCGGAGCCGAAGTCCGAAGCGACGCCGCCGAAGCGCGCGCTCGACTGGACGGAGCCGATGATTCGGGTGCCGTTCGTTCGGATCGCCGAGCAGCTGCCCGTCGAGATGTTCACGCGTGGCCGCGACGGGCTCAACGACACGCTGCGGCCCGGTGTCTCGCTGCTGGTGCCCCGAAATCTGCTCCTGCCGCATCTGGGCGAAGCGCTCGCACCCGTCCGGTGGGAGATCGTCGCCGATCAGTTCCCGCTCGATGAGCTCGCGCTGACCCACGAGGAGATCGCGGATCGCTTGCCCGACGGCTCGTTGCTGCTGCCGCTCGACGAGGTGATCCCGCAGATCCCGCCCGCGTTGCTGGCGCTCTCGACTCCGCCGGTCGACGTGCAGGCGATCGAAGAGTTCCCGGCGCCATTCCAGCCTCACGCACCGGCGTCGTCCGGCGTAGCCGAAGCCAACGACGCGACGCCGAAGGCTGAGCCACTCGCTGAAGCCGGCGGCGTGGCGCCAAAGACCGAGGCGCCCGCGGACGCCGGTCTCGTGGCGGTGGAGCCGATGCTCGAGCACGAAGCGGTGCCTGAAATGGCGTTGGAGCCGCATCCAGAGACTGCACCGGATCCCGATCTCGCGCCGCCGGCCTCGGCCGGCCAGACACGCCTTGCGCGCGAGGCCGCGGCGCCGGACAACGAGCTCGCGAGGCGCGAGCAACCCGTGACGCGCGTACGAGACGCAGTACGCGAAGAGCTCGTAGCGCCGGACGAAGCCGCGGCGCCGGTAGCGGCCGCACCGTCGCATACAAACGGCGAAACGACGGCCTACAGCGGTCGGGCCGAGCCGGCGCGACGCATCGCTGCCTTGCTCGCGCCGCTGCTGAACGGACTCGAGATCGGCCAGCGGGACGGCGCTGGGGCGACGCTGGTCACGGTGGTCGCGCCGACTCTCAACGAAGACTCCGTCGTGCGCGCGGCGGCGCGGATCGTTCCGTTCCTGGGCGACCAGCGCCTGCCCGAGCCGGTGACTCAGGCGACGGTGACGGCGGCGCAGGCGACGGTCGTGCTCACCCCGTTTGGCTCTCCCGGCGCCGGCGCGATCTTGCTGACGGCGGTCGCCTCGCGCGGGTCGCTGGCCTGGCTCGAACGCCTGTCGCGGACCGCGGCGCGCGAAGCGCAGCTCGGCGCGGCGAACGGCCGGCATTCCGGCCCCTCGAGCGATCCGGGCTCGGGGATCGAGCTGCGCGCCGCGACCGTGCCGGCGGCCGTCCGCGAGGTGGCGGGTACGTTGACGGCGTTCGGTCCGGTGGCGCCGACCCTGCTCCGCGACCACGCCGGTGTGCTCAGCGCGTGTCTGTTCCTGCCGCGCTCGCTCGACGCGCTCCCGCTCGCCCGCTTCGCGCGCGATCTGCACCTGGCGCTCGACGGCGCCGAGCTCGGCGCCATCACCTCGGTCATTCTGAAGCTCGGAACGCATCGGCTGGTCCTGCGCGCGCTGAGCGGCGCGTCGGGCCACGTCACGATGCTGATGGGCGTCGGACGCGTGGATCGGCCGGGGCTCGCGCGCATCGAGCTCGACCGCGCCGCGTCGCGTCTCGGCGCCCTGATGGGGGCGTGAGCCGTGTCGGTGATCAACTACGCCAACCGAGTGATCGACTTCAAGATCGTGTACTACGGCCCGGGCATGGCGGGAAAGACCGCCAACCTCCACTACATCCACCGGTGCCTGCCCAATGCCAACCGCGGGAACATGATCTCGCTGGCGACCGGCGACGACCGGACGATCTATTTCGACTTCCTGCCGGTCTCGGCGCTCACCGTGCGCGGGTTCCAGACCCGCTTCCAGCTCTACACGGTGCCCGGGCAGGTGCAGTACAACGCCACGCGGCGGCTCGTCCTGCGCGGCGCCGACGGCCTGGTATTCGTCGCCGACTCGCAGTTCGACCGCCTGCGCGAAAACGTCGAGAGCTTCCGAGATCTAGAAACCAACCTTCGCGAGTACGACTCGACCTTGGACGAGATCCCGTACGTGCTGCAGTACAACAAGCGCGACCTGCCGAACCTGGCGCCGGTGACGTATCTCGAGTTCGTCCTCAACCGCCGGGCCACGCGCGTGCCGTGCTTCGAAGCCTCGGCCATCGGGGGCCAAGGGGTCTTCGACACTCTGAACACCGTGTCGCGCATGGCGCTCGCCAGCGAGTTCGGCGTCGGCCGGGAGAAGCGCGATGAAGCCTCGTAACACTGTCATCCAGGAGCAAGACTCGGCGCGGATCCGCGAGATCCTGACGCACTTTCTCCGGGAGTCGAGCGCCGCGGAGGCGCTCTTGATCGATCGCGGCGGTCAGCTCCTGGCGATGGAAGGCGCGGCGCCGGCCCTCGACGCGGTGTCGATCTCGGCGCTCGCCGCCGCGGCGTTCAGCTCGACCGCCGCGATGGCCCAGCTGCTCGGCGAGCCGGAGTTCTCGGTGCTCTTCCACGAGGGCAGCAAGCGGTCGATGCACGTCTCGACGGTGAACGAGGACGCGATCCTGCTGGCGATCTTCGACGAGCGCACGACCGTCGGCATGGTGCGGCTCTTCGCCGCCGAGGCAAGCCGGTCGGTCGGCGTGGTGCTCGGCGAGGCGCGCGCTCGCCCGAAGCCGTCCGCCGAATTCGCCGCGCCGCTCAACGACGCCGAGTCGCGCGTGGCCTGGACGCCGCCGAGCTGACATGCGTCTGGTGCGAGTCGGCGGTAGCTACGGAGGGAGCCGCGAGCAGCGGCTGTGGGCGGCGCTACTCGGCGTGTTCGGGCTCGGGATCGTCGGCGTAGCCCTCGTCGTGTGCGACGCCGGGGCCGGCTTCTGTCATCCGACGGTGCTGCGCCTGGGGATCGGCCTCGCCGCCGTGCTCATCGCTGCGCGGCTCGGCCGGTCCGTCACGCGTCTGCTGCGAAGCGTGCGCCACGGCCGCCGCGACGAGCGCCTGGTGGCGGACCTGCTCCGCGGGCTCACGGACGACTACTGGCTCGTCAATGACGTCGCGCTCGGCGTGGCGCACGGCACGATCGATCACGTGCTGATCGGACCCTGCGGCGTGGTCGTGATCGAGACGAGGAACGTCGCGGGGCACATCCGGTGCTGGGGAAACAGCTGGTCAGTCGATGGCGATCACCGCGAGGACATCGCCCGCCGCGTCAACTCCGGCGCGTGCGCGATCCGCTACTTCCTGAGCGAACGGCACCCGGAGATGGCGGCCTCGGCGCTCCGGTGGGTGGAATCGATCGTCGTGTTCACGCACCCGCTCTGTCATGTGGAGGCCAGCGACGCGCCGGCCACGGTCGTGCGCTACTCGCAGCTGTACCAGACCGTGCTGGAGCTCTCGCGCAAGCATCGGCTGGCGCCCACCACGGCGGGCCTGCTCGCCGAGACGCTCACGGCGCTGCCGGCGCGCGAGGGCGGGGAGATGGGACGCAGCGCGCTTACATCCGCGTCTTGATCCGCTCGATCGCCTCTTGGGTGGCTTCGCGCGAACCGAACGCGGTCAACCGGAAGTAGCCCTCGCCGCTCGGACCGAACCCCGCGCCCGGCGAGCCGACCACGTTGGCCCGCTCGAGGACAGAGTCGAAGAAATCCCAGGAGGCCGCCCCGCGCGGCGCACGCACCCAGATGTAGGGCGCGTTGCGCCCGCCGTAGACGGTGAAGCCCGCGGCGGTCAGGCCGGCGGCGATGATCCGCGCGTTCTCCATGTAGAAATCGATCAGCGCGCGGACCTGCTTCTGTCCTTCGGGCGTGTAGACCGCCGCGGCCGCTTTCTGGATGATGTAGGGCGGGCCGTTGGACTTCATCGACGTGCGGCGCGTCCACAAGGCGTTGAGGCTCATCGTCTTGCCGTCCGCGCTGCGGCCGCGCAGCTCCTTCGGCACGACCGTGTAGGCCAGACGCATCCCGGTGAAGCCGGCGTTCTTCGAGAAGCTGCGGCACTCGATCGCGACCTCGCGCGCTCCGTCGATCTCGTAGATCGAGTGCGGGACGTCCGCGTCGACGATATAGGCCTCGTAGGCGGCGTCGTACAGGATCACGGCGTCTTCGGCGCGCGCGTAGTCGACCCAGCACTGGAGCGCGTCGCGGGTGGCCACGGCCCCGGTCGGGTTGTTGGGATAACAGAGATAGATCAGGTCGACGTGACGATCGGGCAGGGCCGGCTGGAAATGGTTCTCGGCGGTGCACGGCAGATAGACGATCCCGGCGTACCGGCCGCTCTCGTCGGCCCGCCCGCTGCGCCCGGCGACGACATTGCTGTCGGCGTAGACGGGGTAGACAGGGTCCATCAGCGCCACGACGCAGTCCTGCGCGAAGATCTCCTGGAGGTTGGCACTATCGCTCTTGCCGCCGTCGCTGACGAACACCTCGTCGACCGCGATCTTCACGCCGCGCGAGCCGAAGTCGTGAGTGGCGATGTCGGCGCGGAGGAACTCGTAGCCGACGTAGGGGCCGTAGCCCTTGAACGTCTCGCGGCGCGCCATGTCGTCGGCGGCCTCGTGGATGGCCCGCACGACGGCCGCGGGCAGGGGCTGGGTCACGTCGCCGACGCCCAGGTCCACCACGCGCACTCCCGGATGCGCGTCGGTGAACACCTTGGTCCGGCGCCGGATCTCGGCGAAGAGGTAGCTCTGGTTCAGGTTCAGGTAGAACTCGTTGAATCGCGGCACGGCGCTCTCCCGCGGGAATTCTAGCAGAGCCCGCGGGTGGCGCGGCCCGCCCGGCGTATAATTTGGCGGCTTCGATCGACGCACGAATCGCTGGAGTCGTGGAGGCGCTCGATGAGGATTGGTGTGGTGTGGCGGGCACTCGTGGTCGCGATGATCGGTCTGGTCGCGCCGGTGGTCTCCGCCTGGGCGCAGCCGGCCGGGACGCTCCTCGTCGGTCTGGTGGCCGAGCCGGTGAATCTCGACCCGGCGCAGGTGACCGACCTGAACTCGAACCGCGTCGGCCGCCGGATCGTGGAGACGCTCGTCACGTTCCCCGAGGAGAGCACGCAGGTCGTGCCCGGCCTGGCCGAGTCGTGGACGATCTCCAAGGACGGGCTCCGCTACACCTTCAAGCTGCGCCGGGGCGTCACGTTCCACGACGGCACCCCGTTCAACGCCGAGGCCGTGAAGTTCTCGATCGAGCGGCAGATCGATCCGGAGCATCCCTTCAACAAGCTCGGCAAGTATCCCTTCGCCAACTATTTCTTCGGCAACGTCAAGGCGGTCGAGGTGGTCGACCCGGCCACGGTCGAATTCGTGCTGAAAGAGCCGCGTGCGTCGTTTCTGACGATCCTGACCTCCGCCGCGGCATCGATCGTGAGCCCGACGGCCGTGAAGAAGTTCGGGGCCGACTACGCGCTGCAGCCCGTCGGCACCGGACCCTTCAAGTACGCGGCGTGGGATCGCGGCCAGCGCGTGGTGCTGGAGAAGAACCCGAGCTACTGGCGCCATCCGGTGAAGATCGAGCGCGTGGTCTACCGGCCGATCGTCGAGGGCCAGGCGCGGCTGACCGAGCTCTTGACCGGCTCGCTCGACCTGATCGTCGACGTGCCGCCCGACTTCGTCACGCAGGTCGAGTCGAGCCCGAAGGCGACCTTGCAGAAGCAGGTCGGCGCCCACGTCTGGTACCTCGGCATCAACAACCAGAGGAATCCGTTCGACGACAAGCGTGTGCGCCAGGCGCTCAATTACGCCGTCAACAAGGAAGCGATCGTGCGCGACGTGCTGAAGGGCACGGGCTCGCTGTCGCGCGGCCCGGTGCTGCCGGCCACGTGGGGCGCCGACTCCGGCCTCAAGCCCTATCCCTACGATCCCGAGCGCGCGAAGAAGCTTCTGGCCGAGGCCGGCTACCCGAGCGGATTCTCGACCACGCTATGGGTACCCGAATCGGGCTCGGGGATGCAATCGCCCGTGCCGATGTCGACCGTGATCCAGTCCAACCTCAAAGCGGTCGGCGTCTCGGTGATCTTGCAGACGATGGAGTGGGGCGCCTACCTCGCCAAGCTCAGGACGAAGGAGCAAGAGCTCTTCGCGCTCTCGTGGATGGCGGGCAACGAAGATCCTGACATGGTCATGTACCCGCTGCTCCACTCGAGCCAGTGGACGCCGGCCGGCCCCAATCGTGCGCTCTACAAGAACGAGCGCTTCGACGAGCTCCTGCAGCAGGCGCGGCTCACGACCGATCAGGGCAAGCGCGCCGGCCTCTACCGCGAGGCCCAGCGGATCCTCGTCGACGATCCGCCGTGGATCTTCATCGACCACGAGATCCAGACCGCCGCCCTCGCCAAGCGAGTCCAGGGGTTCAAGCTCCACCCGAGCTTCGACCTGCGCGTCGAGACGATCTCGCTGAAGTGAGGGACCCCCGGCGGTGAGACGCTACGTCGTCCGCCGTCTGTTGCTGCTCGTCCCGGTGCTGCTGGGCGTGTCGGTCATCATCTTCATGGTGCTGCACCTGTCCCCGGGCGATCCAGCCGAGATCATGCTCGGCTCCCAGGCGACCCAGGCTGATCTCGAGCGCCTGCGCGCCGAGCTCGGTCTGAACGAGCCGCTCCACGTCCAGTACGTGCACTGGCTCGGGCTCGTGGCGCGCGGCGATCTCGGGCGCTCGATCTGGATGAAGCGGCCGGTGCTCGGCGAAGTGCTCGGTCGATTCAAGGCGACCTTGATTCTCACCGGCGCGGGGCTGGTGCTCTCGACCGTCATTGGTCTCGCCCTCGGCATCGCGTCCGCCGTCCGGCCCAACTCGCTGCTCGATCGGCTCAGCGCGGTCGCCTCGCTCTTCGGCGCCAGCATGCCGGTCTTCTGGCTCGGCATCGTCTTGATGGTCATCTTCGCGCTCTGGCTCGGCTGGCTGCCCGCCTCGGGGATGTTCGCGCCGTACGGCGGGGGCGACCTGTGGGATCTGTTGGTGCACCTGGCGCTGCCCGCCGTCACCCTGGCGGCGGCGTCCGTCACGATCATCGCGCGGCTCACCCGCAGCACGATGCTCGAGACGCTCGGGCAGGACTACATCAGGACCGCGCGCGCCAAGGGCGTCGTGGAGCGCGCGGTCGTGCTGCGTCACGGGCTCAAGAATGCGCTCATCCCGATCGTCACCGTCGTCGGCGTGCAGGCCGGCTACCTCCTGGGCGGCGCCGTCCTCACCGAGACGGTGTTCGCCTGGCCCGGCGTCGGCACGCTGATGGTGCAGGGAATCCTCGCGCGCGATTTTCCGTTGGTGCAGGGCTGCGTGCTGGTCGTCGCGCTGAGCTTCGTCCTGATCAACCTGGTCGTGGATCTGCTCTACGCCTGGCTCGATCCACGGATCCGCTACGAATGACGGCGGCCGGACGATGAGCGTTCGCGTCGCTCGCGTGGGCGATCCGATCGTCCGGGCCGCCGACGCGTCGCGGTTCCGGCGCGGGATCGGCCGCATCGCCCGCCGCGACCGTCTGGCGGTGGCAGCCGGGATCGTCTTGCTGGCTGCGGTGCTCGTGGCGCTGCTGGCACCCTGGCTGCCGCTGCTCGATCCCGATACGGTCGACACCCCCAATCGTTTGAGGCCGCCGCTCTCGCCCGGTCATCGGTTCGGGACCGACGAGTTCGGCCGCGATCTCCTGGCGCGCCTGATCTGGGGCGCCCGCGTGTCCTTGCTCGCGGGAGTCGCCAGCGCCGGCGCGGCGATGGTGATCGGCGTGACGCTCGGAGTCCTGGGCGGCTTCTACACGGGCTGGGTCGAGACGCTGGTCATGCGGCTGACCGACATCCTGATGGCGTTTCCGTACATCTTGCTGGCGATCGCGATCGTCGCCGGGCTCGGCCCGGGGCTGCGCAACGCGATGATCGCGATCGCGATCGTCGGCTTTCCGCTCTACACCCGCCTGGTGCGCGGCGTCGTGCTGTCACTGCGCGAGCGTGAGTTCGTCGAGGCGGCGCGCGCGCTCGGCGCGACCGATCCGCTGATCCTCGGCCGCCACATCCTGCCTCATCTGGTGTCGCCCTTGATCGTGGCGTTCAGCCTTGACGTTGGCGCGAAGATCCTCGCCACCGCGGGCCTGTCGTTCCTCGGGCTCGGCACCCAGCCGCCGACGGCGGACTGGGGCAGCATGCTCGCGACCGGCCGGCAGTTCGTCGTCCTGAGCCCTCACGTCGTGCTCTTGCCCGGCCTCGCGATCTTCGTCATTGTCCTCGCCCTCAACATGGTCGGCGACGCGCTCCGCGACCTCTTCGACCCCCGCACGCACACCCGCTGACCCGCGCTGGAGTCCTTTGAAAGGGTCAGCGTTGAGCGAGTGAGAATCTCACAGTCCCCCCGCAGGGGACGTGTCATGATCCGGTCCCGAGATAGTGCCGGTCCAGGCACGCAGAGGAGAAATCAATGTCCGAGTACATTCCGAGTCCCCGACAGTGGGTGCGCGAGCAGGTCGAGCTGTATGAGAAGAGCGGCGGCAAGGAAGGAACCACACTGCGCGATACCGGGCTGCCGGTGATCATCGTCACGCACCGGGGTAACAAGACCGGCGCGACCCGCAAGACGCCGCTGATGCGCGTGAAGGATGGTGCCCGCTACGTGCTGGTCGGCTCGATGGGCGGCGCGCCGACCAACCCAGTGTGGGTGTACAACCTGCGCACAAATCCGGCCGTCGAGATTCGTGACCTCACCGTGGTGCAGCCGATGCATGTACGCGAGGTCGAGGACGCGGCCGAGCGAGTGCGGCTGTGGAAGCTGGCAGTCGCGGCGTTTCCACCGTACGAGGAGTATCAGGCCAAGACCACGCGGCGGATCCCGATCTTCATCGCCGAGCCGAAAGCCTGACGGCGCAAGCGCGGGGGCCCGCCGGGCTCTGAGCAGCCCGGCGCGCCCTTGCTCCGCCTCCGACCGAGATCTAGACGGCTACGGGAGCGTCCGCTCGAGCGTAGCTGACGGTGAGAAGCTCCCAGAGATGTCCGTCGCCGTCCTCCCAGTACACGTTCTTTCCGCCCAGGCGGCGATTGATCAGCATGTCGTTCTGGCCGCGCGGTCGGCTCCGGTACGCGAGCCCGGCGCTCTGGATGCGGCCGAAGATCGTGTCGAAGTCCTGATCGCTGACGCGGAAGCACAGGTGATAGCGCTGGAACTGCTCGCGGTCGGCGAAGTCGAGCGTCAGCGAGTCGTTGACGTAGACCGGCGTGAACTCGCCGCGCGAGGCCTCCCAGGGCACGCCGAGCAGCTCGGCCAAGAGCTTGGCCGAGGCGACCCGCTGACGCGAGGGCACGATGACGTGATCGAGCTGGATGGCCATGGACATACCTCCCACTTCTCAGAGACCGTTACGGTTTCCTCAGGCGCATGTCTTCCCAGGGCGAGGTGAAATAGAGCTGCTGGCTCAAGCCGACTCCGGGCTCCTCGACCCGCGGACCGATCCCGTGCAAGGTCGCGGGCTCGAAGATCCCTCCGTACATGACACGCTCGTACATCAAGCGCTGGATCTGGTGCAAGAGTGTCTCACGCTTCTTGCGGTCGCGCTCCTGCGCCTGCTGGCGGAACAGCTCGTCGATGTCGGCATGGCCCCCGGTGGCGTAGGACGCGGTGCTGATGACGAAGTTCTCGATCCGTGAGGCCGCGTTGCCCGGCGCGGCCGTGACCGTCACGAGGACGCCCTGGCGCGTGCGAGTCCGCCACGCCTCCATGTAGGTCGCGCGCTCCATGCCGCGCACGCGGCCGCGGATGCCGACCGCGGCGAGATAGTTGGCGACGCCTTCGCCCATCGTGACGAACGGCGGCAGCGGCGTGATGTCGCCGGCGTCGAAGCCGTTTGGGTAGCCGGCTTCCGTGAGCAGGCGCTTGGCGTGCGTGGGATCGTACGGGTACGGCTCGATGCGCAGCGCGAACTCCATGCCGCTCGGAATGATCGATCCGGTCAGGCGTGAGAAGCCGAGCCGCTCGGCCTCGTTCAGGGCCTGCTTGTCGACCGCCATCGTCGCGGCCAGCCGCACACGGCGATCGTGCCAGGGCGACTTGGGATTGAACTGCTCCGGGAAGTCGAGCCACCACGTCGCGGGCGGGATCACGCGCGCCAGCCGAAGCTTCGGGTCGTTCTTGATCGTGGACGCCTCGATGCCGACCATCAGATAGCCGATGTCCGCCTCGCCGGTCTTGAGCATCGCCAGACGCGTCGTCCGGTCCGGCACGCCCTTGATCACGAGCGTCTTGATCGACGGCTTCTTGCGCCAGTACTGCTCGTTGGCCTCGAGCACGAGCTCGACGCCCGGCGTCTGGCGCACCAGGCGATAGGGGCCGAGCCCGACCGGCTGCTTGCGGAACCCGTCCTCACCGACTTTCTCGATGTATTTCTTCGGCACGATCCACGCCGCCCCGGTGGCGGGCGTCGCGTAGAACAGGAGGAAGTCGGGCCAGGGCCGGTCGAGCACGAACCGCACGCGCAGCGGGTCCAGCACGTCGACCGATTTCACGCGCTCGTGAAGAAGCTTGGCCGACGCGCCGCGATAGCGATGGAACGTGAACTTCACGTCCTCAGCGGTGAACGGATCGCCGTTGTGGAATTTCAGACCGGGCCGCAGCTTGAACTCGTACGACAGGCCGTCGGCGCTCTCCTTCCACGACTCAGCCAGGCACGGCGCCGCGTCGTTGCCGGGCAGCGGCTTGATCAGCGCGTCGTGCATCGCATAGAGAAACGTGAACGGGGTGCCGATGCCCGGAGTCTCGGCCGGATCGAGGAACGTGGGCGCAATCGACGCGTCGAACGCGACGGTCAGCTGGCCTTCGGGCTGTCCCTGAGCCGCAACCGTGGCGTTCGACGCCGTGACGATGAGCAAACCGAGGAGGATCGTCCACGTGACCCGCTTCATTTCGGGCCTCCTCTACGACGTCGGTGTCTTCGCGCTCCGAATCTTAGCCGCGTTCGCTGCGCGCCAGAGATACCAGGCGGCGATCGAGCGATAGGGCTTCCATCTCTCGCCGAGCACGCGCAGCGCGTTCGGCGTGGGCTGCTCCGCGAGCCCGTATGCGAGCCGGTAGCCCTCTCGCACGCCGAAGTCGTCGACGGGGAGAACGTCCGGCCGCCCGAGCGTGAAGATCAGGAGCATCTCGACGGTCCAGCGTCCGACGCCGTGGATCCGCGTCAGCTGCTCGATGATCGCCTCGTCGCCCAGTCGCGCCGCGGCGCGGCGTGTGGGCACCGTGCCCGCGAGCGCATGCCGCGCAATGTCCTTGATCGCGCGAACCTTGCCCCGCGAGAAGCCGGCCCGGCGCAGTCTCGCGGCGCGCGCCGCCCGGACGTCGGCCGGTGAGGGAAAGCGCCCGTTCTCGAACAGCGCGACGAAGCGGCCCAGGATCATCTCCGCGGCGCGCCCGTTGAGCTGTTGGTGGGCGATGGCCCGCGTGAGCGCCTCGTACGGCGAATATCGGTATGGGGTGAGGGCGCAAGGACCGTGGGCGCGGATGAGCTGGCGCATCACGGGGTCGCGCGAGAGGTGGCGGCACGCGTCCGATACAGAGGCACTGCGTCCCATCGAGACCGAATACAGCGTCGCGGACGATCGCGTCAAGCCCGAAAGTGGGCTATAGGTCTCCGTCGAGCGCCAGCCAGCGCTCCCAGCGCACCCCGCACGCGGCGCAGCGCAGCCAGCCCACGCCCCACTGCGCGTCGCTGTCGCCGACTTCGGTGACCCCGCCGGCAAGGCGCCGACAGGAGCGATGCTCCGCCAGGTAGCGCTCGAAGCTCTCGACGAGGTCACGGATCAGGGCCGCACGGCGTCCGCGAGCCGCCGGTACGGGGTGGGCGGCCTCGACCGGAGAAGCCGAGGTCGGTTCCGCCGCGACATATGGAGAAGTCGCCACGACTCGATTTCCTGTCGCGTCGGCTAGCTGCGGCTCAGCCAGAGAAGGACTGCTCCGTGCCAGGTACGGATCAGGGGAACTGGCGCTCGTTGACGGGCGGCCGAGTTCCGGCGGGGAACTGGACGGTGTTGTTGCCCTGCGGTGTCCGGCCGGTCAAGGGCGGCGTATAGACCTCGTGGTCGGACAGGCGACGCTCCCAGTGGCCCGGCACGAGGACCTGGCCATCGACGCCGGGGACCTGGACGAAGCGGTCGGGCACCCAGGTCGACTCGGGGGGACGAACGGTTGGCGCAGGCGTCTGTGGCAGAGGGCGCGTGGTCGACTGGTTCAGCCGATCGAACATCGCGCCGCCAGGCGTCGTTCCGCCGGGCGGAGTCCTCATCTGGCCGAACGCGCCCTGAAGCGAGCCCGCGCTCAGCATCAGGATCGCGCCGATCGCTACCCAGAAGCGCACGGCTAGATTGTCCCACCTTCCGCGGCTGCGCGCAGCCCCACGGTCATGGCCACCGAGCGAAGGGCCTATTCGCCGGCGCGGATTGCCTCGAGGACCGCGGCGGGATGCTTGGCGGCGTCGGCCACTCGCGCCCAGTGCTTGCGCACGACGCCGTCGGGGCCGATCCACACGGTCGACCGGATCACGCCCTCGGTCTTCTTGCCGTACATCATCTTCTCCCCGTACGCGCCCCACGCCTGCATGAGCTTGCGGTCGGGATCGGAGAGCAGCGGGAACGGCAGCTTGTACTTGCTCGCGAACTTCGTGTGCGACGCGGCGTCGTCGGAGGACACACCGAGGACGACGACGCCGGCTTGCTGGAGCTCCTTCCAGAGGTCGCGGAACCCGCAGGCCTCTTTCGTACAGCCCGGCGTGTCGTCCTTCGGATAGAAATAGACGACGACGTGCCTGCCCTTGAAGTCGGCGAGCGAGACGCGCTTGCCGGCGCCGTCCTTGAGGGCGAAGCTCGGCGCCTTCTTGCCTTCGGCGATCGCCGCCATCGACGCGCTCGGCGACTAGAGCGCCTTCAGCATCGTGTCAGCGTCGCTGACCTCGAACTTGCCCGGCTGCTCGACGTTGACGGCCTTGACCACGCCGTTGTCGACGAGCATCGAGTAGCGCTGCGAGCGGACGCCCATGCCGCGCGCGGTCAGGTCCATGTCCAGACCGAGCGCCTTGGTGAAGATGGCGCTGCCGTCGGCCATCATGCGCACCTTGCCGCCCGCCTTCTGGTCGCGTCCCCACGCGCCCATCACGAAGGCGTCGTTGACCGAGACGCACCAGATCTCGTCGACACCCTTGCCGCGGAGCTTGTCGAAGTTCTGCACGTAGCTCGGGACGTGCTTGGCCGAGCAGGTGGGCGTGAAGGCGCCCGGCAGTCCGAAGATCGCGATCTTCTTGCCCTTGGTGATCTCGCCGACCGAGAACGCGTTGGGGCCGATGGTGCAGCCTTCCCGCTCGGTATCGATCATCTCTGTGAGGGTGCCGTCGGGAATCCGATCGCCGACCTTGATTGCCATTGCGCGTCCTCCTGAATGTGCCTTGGGTAAAGTGATTGGAGCGGGCGAGCCCGCGCCGCGCGCAGAGTATCCGACACGGGAGACGGAATTTCCAGCGCTAGCTGGAAGCGCGCCCAGCCCGCTCAGCTTTGGCCGGGTACGATGCCGCCGGCGCGGCGCCAGGGCCGCAGCGCGAGCCAGGCCGGCCGCCACCAGTTCCATCGCCCCAAGAGGCGCATCGTCGCCGGCACCAGCAACGCGCGAACGATGGTCGCGTCGACCACGACCGCGACGCCGATGCCGATCCCGACCGCCTGGATCACGACGGACCGCGCCAGCCCGAAGCCGAAGAAGACTGTGGCCATGATCGCGGCAGCGCCGGTGATCAGCCGTCCGGTGCGCTCGAGCCCCACGATCACGGCGCCCGCGTTGTCGCCGCTCTTCTCGTATTCCTCGCGCACGCGGCTCAGCAGCAAGACCTCGTAGTCCATCGAGAGCCCGAAGACCAGGCAGAACATGATCAGCGGCGTCGCCGTCTGGATGGGACCGGGCGTGAAGTCGAGCCAGGAGGCCAGGTGGCCGTCCTGAAAGATCCACACGAGCGCGCCGTAGGACGCGGTGATCGACAGCAGGTTCATCACGATCGCCTTGAGCGGCAGGACCACCGAGTCGAGCAGCAGGAACAGCACGACGTAGGTGACGAGCACCACGAGGCCGATCGCGAACGGCGCGTGGCGAAGCACCAGCCCGATGAAGTCCAGATCGAAGGCGGTCTGCCCCGTCACCATCACTTCGCCGTCGTAGGGCGGATGGGACTGTCGGATCTCGCGAACGAGTGCCCGCGCCTCGTCGCTGGTCGGCCGGAGCGTGGTGGTCACCACCAGCATCGCGGCATGGTCGCCGAGTGTCTGCCGAAGCGCCTCGACCAGCTCGGGAGGCCGCTGGGCCGGCGGCAGTGCGGCCATCTGCTGGTACGTCGCGAGGTCGAGCGAGGGATGCAGATCGACGAAGCTGTCGACGCGCTGGACGTGCGCCCGGCTGGCGAGCCAGCGGCTCAAGGCGTAGGTCTGCGCGACGCGTGCGGGCTCGAGCGGCGAGCCGAGCCCGGCGTCGAGCGCCACCATGATGCGGTTGGCATCGCCGCCGGGAAACTCGCGGCGAAGGAGCTCGTCGCCGCGGCGCGCCTCGGCCTCCGGCGGCAGCGAGGTCGCGCCTCCCGAGCCCACCCGCAGATGCAGAAAGGGCAGGCCGAGGAGGAGCAGGATGCCCACGACCGGCACGAAGACACGCCACGGATGGGCCATCACGGTCGTGGCCAGTCGATGCCACAGCCCGTCTCCTCGACGGTCGCTGAGAAGGAACGGCACGCGGAACGCGTTCACGCGCGGGCCCAGCACCGCCAGGAGCGCGGGCAAGGTTGTGAGACCGTAGACGACCGCGAGCGTGACCACGCTGGTGCCGGCCCAGCCCATCGAGCCGAGATTGCCCAGGCCGAGGAACAGCATGCCGAGCAGGCCGATCGCCACGGTGAGGCCGGAAAACAAGATCGCGCGCCCCGCAGTGGCAACCGTACGGGCCAGCGCATCGATGGGCTCTCGCTCGCGGATCTCTTCTCGAAAGCGGCTCACGATGAAGAGCGAATAGTCGATGGCCACGCCGAGCCCGATCATGCTCACGATGTTCGGCGCGTAGATCGACACCGACACGCAGCGCGACAGCAGGAGTGTGATGGCCATCGCGCCGGTCATGGCCAGCGCGCCGACCGCCAGCGGCAGCGCGGCGGCGACCACGGAGCCGAACACCAGCAGCAACAGCACCGCGACCGCCGGCAGGATCAGCGCCTCGACGCGGCCGAGATCCTTGCGAGCGACTTCGGTGAAGTCGTGGTTGAGCGCGATGTTGCCGACCGACACGACCTCCAGCCTCTCGGCGCGAATCAGCTTGCGCAGCGACGGATACAGATCAGGCGGCAAGCCGGAGAACTCGAGCGACGCGAAGCCTCCGGCGGCGCCGCGCAGCTCGACCAGGACCAGCGTGCGGCGCCCGTCCCGCGAGATCAGCGGCATCGCTGCGGGCAGGGGACCGGGCGGGTCGTACGCCGTGTGCACGCGCGCGACGCGCGGGTCGCGGCGAAGCGGCGCCAGCGCACGCTCGACCTCGTCGCGAAATGCCGGGTCGAGCGCCTGTCGCGTCGGGCTGCTGAAGATCAGGCTGAACGACGACGGCTGCGCCGGCAGCTCCTTCTCGAGCAGCCGTCGCGCGCGGCCGGACTCGGTCTCCGCCGGGATGTCGGGCGGATCGAGCCGGCCGCCCACGTGGATCACCCACAGCGAGGCGAGCAGTGCCAGCCCCGAAAGCGCCAGCACGGTCCAGCGAGCGCGATAGACGAGTCGACCCCACCGCGCGAGGGCCACGTCTCTCTCGCGGCCCGCCGACGAGCGGGACACGCTCATCGCGCGCTCGCCGCCCGGGCTCGAACGAGGGGCGCCACCTCGTGCGCCACCCGGCGCAGATGAGCCAGATCGAGGCTCGGGACGCCGAGCATCAGCTTCGTGATGCCGGCCTGCACGTGCTCGACGAGCCGCGCCGCCACCTCCGCGGGCGGTCCGAAGATCGCGTGCTGATCGACGTCGAAGCGCGGGCCGTAGTAGCCGTGGAGAAACGCTCGCAGCGATTCGCGCGCGCGGGCTCGGTCGTCGTCGACGGCGACGTACAGCAGGCGGCCGGCCACGAGCGCATCGGGATTCCGGCCGGCGGCGCGCGCCGCGCCCTGCACGACGCTCCAGAGCCGAGGGAAGTCGCGCACGGTGCCGAAGGGGCTCATGATCCAGCCGTCGGCCATCGCGCCCGCGCGGCGGAGCGCGCCCTCGGCGTGGCCTCCGACGTAGAGCGGCACCTGCGCCGCCGGGCGCACGGTCGCCTTCTCGAGCCGGGCGAACTGGCCCTGATGATTCACCGCTGCGCCAGCCAGGAGCTGCCGGATCACCGCGATGCTCTCCCGGAACACCGCGACCCGTCGATTCATCGGCACGCCGACGGCCGCGTACTCCTCCGGACGACCGCCGAGCGAGACGCCCAGCGCCAATCGCCCGCCCGAGAGGTGCTGCAAGGTCGACACCTGGCGCGCCACGATGGCGGCGGCGCGCAAGGTGACGACGAGGACGGCCGTGCCGAGCTCGATGCGGCGCGTGCACACCGCGGCCGATGCCAGTAGCATGAGCGGGTCGAGCATGTTCGCGTCATGGAAGATCCGGTCCTCGGTCCACACCGCATCGAGGCCGAGCGCCTCGACCTGACGAAAGAACTCCGCGTAGGCTTCACCCGAATCAAGCGGCGTGACGGAGGCACTCGGTACGTGGATGCCGACCGACACGGAGGAGGGCCCGGAGATCGTCAGCGAATCGTCTCGGGCGCCGTCGTGTGCGGCTGCAGATACGGGCTCGCGGGGCCGTAGTACGGGAAATAGCGGGTGGTGCCCGGAACTTCACGGTTGTCGGCCGTGAGGCACGCGCAGCCGAAGCCGAGTGGCGCGGTGATCGTGGGAAGCTGGCACCAGCCGTACTGGGTCGTGCAGATGTTCGCGCCCGGGGGAGGCGGCAGGGCCGGCGGTCGGGGTGTGGGTTGGGGCTGCGCCGACGGTGCCCCTTGGGGTCTCGATTGGGGCGCCATCTGCGCGGACGTCGAGCCCGGACCAGACGCCAGTACGAGCGCGCCGAATGCCAGGGCGACGGACAATCGAACCCTCACGATTTTGCCTTCACTGATCAAGTTTACCGCGGCGGGCGCCGAGTTTACTTGAGTCGCGGGTCGAGCGCGTCGCGCAGGCCGTCGCCGAAGAGATTGAAGCCGAGCACGGTCACGAAGATCGCCAGGCCGGGAAACAGCGAGATCCAGGGGTTGGACTGGATGAACGCGACGTTGGCCTTGAGATCCCAGCCCCAGCTCGGCGTCGGCGGCTGGGTGCCGAGCCCTAGGAACGACAAGGTCGCCTCGACGATGATCGAGGTCGCGATACCGAGCGTGGTCGTCACGATGATCGGCGCCAGACAGTTGGGCAGGACGTGGCGGAGCAGGATCTTCCAGTCGCGTACGCCGACGGCGCGGCAGGCCTCGATGTACTCCTTTTCCTTGATCGACAGCACGCTGCCGCGGACGAGCCGCGCGTAGATGGGAATGCGGACGATGGCGATGGCGCCGGTGACCTTCATGGTGCCGATGAGCCCGGCGGTGGGCGCGAAGATGACCATCAGGATGATGGCGAGCAGGTAGATCGGGAACGCGAGGATCAGATCCATCACGCGCATGATGACGGAGTCCACGCGGCCGCCGTAGTATCCGGCGATCATGCCGAACGGGACGCCGACCAAGAGGGCGAGCAGAACCGAGGACACGCCGACCGCGAGCGAGATCCGGCTGCCGTGGATGATACGGCTCAGCATGTCGCGCCCGAGCTGATCGGTTCCGAACGGGTAGTCACGGCTCGGCCGCTCGAAGGTATGAGTCTGGTCGCTGGTGATCGGGCTCTGCGGCGCGAGCACATCGGCGAAAATCGCAGTGAGCAGCAGCAGGGCGACGATGGCTGCGCCGATCAGGGCCGTCGTGCTTCGCCGGAGCCGACGCAATCCCTGGGCAAACGGGGACTCCGAGGGCTCGGCTTTGGCTCTCCAGGCGACCTCCGAGCTCGGAAGCTCGGCCTCCTGGGTACTTCCTCCGGCGATGGGGCGCGATACCGTGCGCGGCTCGCGGTCGTCCGTCATGGTGTCCTCAAGCGTACCGGATCCGTGGATCCAGGAACGTATACGTGAGATCAACGAGCAGATTGATGAACACGAACGCCAACGCCGTGATCAGGGCGAAGCCCTGCACCTGCTGATAGTCGCGCGCGATGATCGCGTCGATCCCGAAGGTGCCGAGGCCTGGCATCGCGAAGAGCGTCTCGACGACGATGGCGCCGCCGATGAGAAAGCCGACCTGGAGCCCCATCACGGTCACGGTCGGAATCAGGGCGTTCTTCAACGCGTGCTTGAGGATGACCGGCCGCTCGGCCAGGCCCTTGGCGCGGGCGGTCGTGACGTACTCGGTACGGATGACCTCGAGCATGCTGGCGCGGAGCAGCCGGGTGAGGAGCGCCGCGCGCCCCACGCCGAGCGCCACCGCCGGCATCAGGACGTGCTGTGTGTTGCCCCACAGGCCCGCGGCGCACACCACGGTCTGGCACGTCCCCGGCAGGTAGATCCAGCCCGAGCTGGGCAGCATGCCGCCGAAGCCCACGGAAAAGACGAGCAGGAGCAGGACGCCGAGGAAAAACTCGGGAATGGAGACCCCGATCATCGCCACCGAGGTCGCGGTGTAGTCCGCCCAGGTGTTCTGACGCAGGGCGCCGATGATGGCGGCGGGGATCGCGATCGCGAGGGCCACCGCCATCGAGAGCACGATCAGCTCGAGGGTGACCGGCAGGCGCAGCATGACGTCCTTGAGGACGGGCCGCCCACTCAGGATCGAGGCACCCCAGTCGCCGTGCGCGAGCTTACCGAGCCAGATGAAGTACTGGACCATGACCGGCTTGTCGAGCCCGTATTCCTGGCGGACCTTGATCGCGTTCTCCTCGGTGTAGGCATCGCCGAGGAGCGCCACGACGGGATCGCCGGGAATCGACCGCATCATGACGAACACCACGAGGGTGATCATCAGGACCGTCGGAACGATCTGCAGCAGCCGCTTGAGGATGTACGTACGCATCGGCCGCCCCGGCTACTTGTCCAGCCATACCTGGTGGAAGTGCACCTCGAACTCCGCGTTGTAGACGTACCCCTTCATCCACGGCTGCGCGACCATGTAGAACGGCGAGCCGGAGATCGTGTTCCAGTAGAGCTTGTCGGCGCTGTACTCCGCGAATTCCTTGGCGATCGCCTTGCGCTTCGCCGCGTCCAGCTCACGCGCATAGCGAACGTAGTAGTCGTCGACCTTGGTGTCGGTATGGCGCGAGTGGTTCCACGCGGCCGGTGTCGTCGACAGATAGGCATTGCTATCGAGCGTCAGCAGCGAGAGCAGGTCCTCGACGTACATGTCCCACGGGCCATCCTGGTTGGCGGCCGCCATCCAGGTGACCTTGTCCACCAGACGGATGTTCGCGGTCACGCCGATCCGTGTCATCTGCTCCTTGATGACGGTCGCGATGACATTGAACACGCTCTTCTCGGTGTTGGTCATCAGCTCGAACGTGAGAGGCTTCTGGGGACCATAGCCCGCCTCGGTGAGCAGCGCCTTCGCCTTGGCCTGGTCGTAGGGGCACATGTTGTTGACGTCGACGGTATCCATGGTGCCGGGTGGAATGATCCCGACCCACGGGGTGGCGTGGCCCTTGAACGCGATCTTCACGATCTCCTTGCGGTCGATGCCGTAGCAGCCCACCGCCTTGCGCACCCGGACGTCGCTGAAGATCGGATGCGGCGCCCGGTCCTTTGACATCGGCTTGCCGTCCTTCGGGATGGTGACCCGCATCTGCGCGAGCATCGGGGTCGTTTCCTTCCCGGTCATGATCTGGGCGTTCGGGCTCTGTGCCTTGAGCGTCTCGACGTGCTCGGGTGAGAACGACGCGATGAAGTCGACTTCCCCGTTCTTGAACGCGGCCATCTCGGTGACGGGGTCCTTGATCACCCGGATGATGATGCGGTCCAGATAGGGAAACCCCGGCTCGAAGTACTTGTCGAAGCGGTCCATCACGAGGTGGCCGCCCTTCACCCACTCGACCAGCTTGAACGGCCCGCAGCCCACCACCGCGCCGGGCTTGCCCTGCTTCCGGTCGTCGAGGGAGAACTTCTGCGTGGCGGTCGGTGAGTAGAGGACCAGCCCCGTGCGGTATCCCGCGAGCATGTGCAGCATGAAGGCGTACGGGTGCTTGAGGCGGATCTGCACGGTGAGGGGATCGAGCACCTCCACGGAGTGCACCGCGCTGTAGAAGCTCCGCATGCCGGACCCGGTCGCCGGGTCCATCAGCCGATCGATGCTGAACTTGACGGCGGCGGCGTCGACGGGCGTGCCGTCGTGGAACAGGACGTTCTTCTTGAGCTTGAACGTGTAGAGCAGGCCGTCGGACGAGAGCTGCCACGACTCGGCCGCGTCGCCCACGAACTTGCCGTCGGGCGTGATGTTGACGAGCCCACACCCGACGTTCATCGCGACCCACATCATTTCGTAGCCGGGGGCCGTGTGAAAGTCGAGATTGGCGATCTCGTTGCCGTAGGACACCTTGAGGGTCCCGCCCCGCTTGGGGGTCTGCGCCTCGCTCGCTGGTGCGGCGAACAGGCTGAACAGCAGGCCGATTCCGATCGAGAGGCCGAGGAGCGGACGGATCGAACGCATGAGGATCCTCCTCCTCTGGTTGTTTCGACTATTTATCGAGCCAGACGGTGTCCCAGTGCACCTCGAACTCGGCGTTGTACACGTAGCCCTTCACGCGCGGCTGCGCGATCATGTAGAAGGGCGACCCGGAGATCGTGTTCCAGTACATCTTGTCCGCCATGTACTCCACGAGCTCCTTGCCGATCACGTTGCGCTTGGTGACGTCCATCTCGCGCGCATAGCGCGCGTAATAGTCGTCGACCTTGGTATCGGTGTGCCGCGCGTGGCTCCACGCCGACGAGTTTCTCGACACGTACGCGGTCGAGAGGAACGCGTTGCTATCGATGGTGAGCAGGGACAGGAGATCTTCCACGTACATGTCCCAGTGCCCGTCGTGAATGGTCGTGTTCACCCAGCTCACCTTGTCGAGCAGGCGAATGTTGGCCGTCACGCCGATGCGCGCCAGCTGCTCCTTGATCGCCGTCGCGATGACGCCGAACACGCTCTTCTCGTTGTTCGTCATCAAGTCGATCGCCAGCGGCTTCGACGGGCCGTAACCGGTCTCGGCCAGCAGCGCTTTGGCCTTGGCCGGGTCGTAGGGGCACAGGTGATTGACGTTCACCGACTCGAGCGTTCCGGGCGGCGCCATACCGACCCACGGCGTGGCCAGGCCCTTGAACGCCACCTTGACGATCTCCTGGCGGTCGAGCCCGTAGCAGCCCACCGCCTTGCGAACCCTCACGTCGCCGAAGATCGGATGGGGCACCCGCTCGGTGGACATGGGCTGGCCGTCCTTGGGCACCGTCACCTTCATCTGCGCCACCATCGGCGTGGTCTCGAGCCCGGTCATGATCTGGGCGTGCGGACTCTGCGCCTTCAGGGCGTCGAGGTGCTCGGGCGAGAACGACGCGATGAAGTCGATCTCGCCCGACTTGAAGGCCGCCATCTCGGCCAGCGGGTCCTTGATCACGCGGATCACGACGCGGTCGAGGTACGGCCGGCCCGGCTCGAAGTATTTGTCGAAGCGGTCCAGCGTGAGATGGTTGCCCTTGACCCACTCGACGAATCTGAACGGGCCGCAGCCGACGATCGCCTCGGGCTTGCCGTGCTTTCGATCCTCCAGCGTGTACTTCTGGGTGGCCGTCGGCGAATAGAGGACGAGGCCCGTGCGGTATCCGGCCAGCATGTGCAGCATGAACGCGTAGGGATGCTTCAGCCGGATCTGCACGGTCGCGGGATCGTGGGCCTCGACGCTCTGCACGGCCTCGTAGAAGGGCCGGATGCCCATCTTGTTGGCCGGATCCGTAATGCGATCGATGCTGAACTTGACCGCGGCGGCGTCGACCGGCGTGCCGTCGTGGAAGAGGACGTTCTTCTTCAGCTTGAACGTGTACGAGAGTCCGTCGGGCGAAATGTGCCACGATTCGGCGGCGTCGCCGACGAACCGGCCATCGGGCGTGATGTTGATGAGGCCGCACCCGACGTTCATCGCGATCCACATCATTTCGTAGCCGGGTGCGGTGTGGAAGTCGAGGTGCGAGACCTCGTTGCCGTACGAGACGTGCAGGGTGCCGCCGCGCCTGGGGGTCTGGGCCTCGGATACGAGCGGCGAGGCCGCGCTCATCAGGCCGAAGACAATCACGCCGAGCAGTAGGCCTGGCCTGAGGCATCGAGACGTCACTGGATCTGTCCTCTCGCAGCGCTCACTTGTCGAGCCAGACCCTCTTATACGCCACCTTGAACTCCGCCTGGTAGACGTAGTCCTTCATCCACGGCTGCGCGGCCTGGTAGAACGGCGATCCGGAGATCGTGTTCCAGTAGAGCTTGTCGACGCTGTACTCCTGGAACTCCTTCGCGATCGCCTTCCGCTTCGCCGGATCCATCTCGCGGGCGTAACGCGCGTAGAAGTCGTCGATCTTCGTGTCGGTGTGGCGCGAGTGGTTCCAGGCCGCGGTGCTGGCCGACAGATAGGAGTTCTGGTCGACGGTGAGGAGCGAGGCCAGATCCTCGACGAACATATCGAAGACGCCGTCCTGCGTCGAGGTGACCAGCCACGTCGTCTTGTCGACGAGCTTGATGTTCGTCGTCACACCGATTCGCGCCATCTGTTCTTTGATCACCGTGGCGATCACGTTGAACACCGACTTCTCGGTGTTGGTCATCAGCTCGAAGGTGAGCGGCTTCTGCGGTCCCCAGCCCGCCTCGGCGAGCAGCGCCTTCGCCTTCGCGGGATCGTAGGGACACGCGTGGTTGACGTCGACCGTGTCCATGGTGCCGGGCGGGATGATTCCGGCCCACGGTGTGGCCGCGCCCTTGTAGGCGATCTTGACGATCTCCTTGCGGTCCATGCCGTAGCAGGCGATGGCCCTGCGCACCCTGATGTCGCTGAAGATCGGGTGCGGCCCGCGGTCCTTCGACATCGGCTTTCCGTCCGCCGGCACGGTGACCTTCATCATCGCCACCATCGGCGTGGTTTCCTTCCCGGTCATGATCTGGGCGCGGGGGCTCTGCGCTTTGAGGGTGTCGACGTGGTCGGCGGAGAGGTCGGCGATGAAGTCGATCTCACCGGCCCTGAAGGCGGCCATCTGCGTGACTGGATCCTTGATCGTGCGGATGATCACGCGATCCACGTAGGGCAGCCCCGGCTCGAAGTACTTGTCGAAGCGATCCATGACCAGGTGCGTGCCCTTCGCCCATTCCACGAGCTTGAACGGTCCGCATCCGACCAGGGCCTCGGGCTTTCCGGCGCGGCGGTCCTCGGGAGAGTACTTCTGTGTCACGGCAGGGGAGATGATGATCATCCCCATTCGATAGACCGCCAGCACGTGCATCAGAAACGCGTAGGGCTGCTTGAGTCGGATCTGCACGGTCTGGGGATCGACCACCTCGACCGAATGCACCGAGCCGAGGAACTGCCGCATGTTGGAACGGTTGGCGGGGTCGAGGACAAAATCGAACGTGAACTTCACGGCAGCCGCGTCGACCTTGCTGCCGTCGTGGAACAGCAGGTTCTTCTTGAGCTTGAACGTGTAGAGAAGGCCGTCGGACGAGACCTGCCAGGATTCGGCGGCCTCGGGGATGAACTTGCCGTCGGTGCTGATGCTGACGAGCCCGCAGCCGACGTTCATCGCGACCCAGGCCATTTCGTAGCCCGGTGTCGTGTAGAAGTCCATGCCGAGGATCTCGTTGCCGTAGGCGACGCGCAGCGTACCTCCACGCTTGGGCGTCTGGCCGTCGGCCGCAATGGGAAGAACGGCAAGCAAGCCGGCGAGAGCGATCAACGTGGATCCGAAACGGGCCCGGCGTCGTGTGCGCATGGCGTCTTCCTCCCCTGCGAGAGCGGACGGACAGGTAGCCGATGAGCGAAGTTCGGGCTACTTTACAGCAGTTGCCTCTTGTCAACAACCGAAGTCAGCCCATTCCGCTTGAGCACGCCGCCCGGGAGTGCGCCGGTATGATCGCCGCCGTCGAGCACCATCTCGCCGTTCACGAGCACGGTCGACACGCCGACCGAATACTGGTGCGGGTCGTCGTAGGTCGCGCGCTCGGCGATGCGGCTCGGATCGAACACCGTCACGTCCGCCCAGTAGCCCTGACGCAGCACGCCGCGATCTATGAGCCCGAGCGCCGCGGCGGAGGCGCCGGTCGTCTTGTGGATGGCGGTCGGCAGGCTCAACACGCGCCGGTCGCGGACGAGCGTGCCGAGCAGGCGCGCGTGAGTCCCGTACGAGCGCGGGTGCGGCTTGCCCTGACTGGTCACCCCCGAGGTCGCGAGCGAGTTGGCGTCAGAGCCGACCAGCACCCACGGCGTGCCGGTGATCTCGAGCACGTCGGGCTCGGCCATCGACGTGATCAGGATGCGCGTCGCCCCGCGGTCGGCGATCAGGAAGTCGCACACGGCGTCGAGTGGATCGACGCCGCGGCGGCGCGCGAGCTCGCCGAGCGTGCGCCCGGCGTCCTCGGGCTGGTGCGGCGCGACGGCGATCCGCACCACGTCCCATGATGGAATGCGGCCGAAGTTGGTGAGTCCGTCGCGAGCCAGGTCGGCGCGGACGCGAGCGCGTACTTCGGCGCGACCGAGCCGCTCCAGCATCGCCGGGACTCCGCCCTCGACGACCCAGCGCGGCAGCAGGTTGCGCAGCGGGTTGGTCGCGGTGTCGTACGGATACGCGTCGCAGTCGACAGCGAGTCCGCGTGCCCGCGCGGCGGCGATCTCGCCGAGGAGCCGGCGCGCGCCGCCCCAGTTGTCGACGCCCGAGAGCTTGAGATGCGCGATCTGCACATGAACGCCGGTCGCTTCGGCGACCGTGATCGCTTCGCGGACGGCGTCGCCCACATGATCGGCCTCGTCGCGGATGTGCGACGAGTACGCTCCGCCGTGGCGCCGGAGCACACGCGCGAGCGCATGGATCTCGGCGGCGTCGGCATAGCATCCTGGAGCGGTGAAGAGCCCCGACGAGAGCCCCCACGCTCCGGCCGTCAGCGCCTCGGCGAGCATGACTTCCATGGCCGACGTCTCGGCGCTGGTCAGCGGCCGATTCTCCATTCCGGCGGTCATGAGCCGCAAGGTGTGATGGCCGACCTGGAGGATCACGTTGACGCTGGTCGCCGGAAAGCCGGCGACGTACTGGCCGAACGTCGTCTCGGCGAACGGAAGCCACGGCGCGCTCGGCGCCAGGTACTCGCGCAGCATCTCGACGCGATCGCGGAGCGCGGGCGCGACGGAGAAGCCGCAATTGCCGACGACCTCGAGCGTCACGCCCTGACGGATCTTGGACTCGGCCCGCTGGTTGAGCGGCAAGGTGAAATCGGAGTGCGTGTGGACGTCGATGAGCCCGGGCGCCACGACCTGTCCGCGCGCGTCGATCACGCGCCGCGCGGACCGCGATGACCGCCGCTCGACGCCGACGATGTGACCGCCGGCGATGCTCACATCGGCGTCGAGCCCGGGCGCGCCGGTGCCGTCGATCACGTGACCGCCACGAATCAGCAGATCGTCCATCGGTCCTCCTCGCCGAGCGTGCCGCGGCGCGCTCAGCTCAACGACGTCGCGCTCGCCAGACCTCTTCGCAGGGCCATTGGCGCGCCCACTCCAAGGTGACGTATTCGTACGTGGTCGTGGCCGACTCCGGCGGCCGCACCTCGATCAAGTCTTCGATGTCGAAGCCGGCGCCGCGCAGCAGGCGGATCCAGTCGCCGTGCGCCAGGTGGAACTCGACTCCCGGATCGTCTGGCCACTCGATGCGGCCCATCCCGAACGCCGGCCGCAACAACCGGTCGCCAGCCGTCCCGTTCTCGGCCGGCACGCAGAGGGCGAAGAGCGAGGAGTTCACGAGAAAGATCAGCTCGCCTCCGGGTCTCAGTACGCGCGCGGCCTCGGCGACCCAGCGATCGGGATCGGCCCAGAGACAAGCGCCGTATTCCGAGATCGCCAGATCGAACGAACGATCGCGAGACGGCAGCCGCTCGGCGTCCGCTTCGATCAGCGGAAACGGCAGGCCATGCTCGCGCTGGAGCCGCCGCGCGGTGGCCAGCTGCGCGGGTGAGGGGTCGATCCCGACCACGCTCGCCCCGCGGCGGGCGAGCCACGCCGAGACGTATGCGGTGCCGCATCCGAGCTCGATCGCGGTCTTGCCGGCGAGATCCTTCGGCAGTACGTGCAGCGTGGATTCCGGGACGCGCCAGATGCCCCAGGTCGGCTCCGCTCGCGCCCAGGCGCGCGCACCAGCCGCGGCGTAGCTCGGCGCCTCCGCGTTCCAGCGGTCGCGGTTGCGCCGAATGTGCTCGGGGAGCGAGCTATCGGCGGTCACGTCGAGCTCTCAGGCGCCTCGGGCTCACACGCGCGCGCGGCCCAGGTGGGAGTCTCGCTGGGCCTGGAGCCCGGCATCCGCGTAGCTCATCAGATCCGGCCGCCCGCGTCCGAGCATGACTTGAAGATAGGCCGGCTCCAGGCCGACGTTCTCGAACCCGTGGATGACGCCGGCCGGCGCGGAGATGCAGTCCCAGCGGCCAAGCACGGTCTCCTCGCGGGCGCCGGCGCCGTCCTCGAAGAACACCTTCACCTTGCCGTCGAGGATGAAGAACACCTCCTCGACCTCGTGCGTGTGCGCCGCGTTGCCCTGGCCCGGCGGCACGAACATGACGCTCAAGGTGAACTGCTCGGCGGGAATGGCGCGCGCGTCGGTCTTTCCCGAGGCGCCGGCGCCGATGTAGCGATGCTGGGCGCGCCGGTAGCCCTCGACGCGGGCATCGGCGAACGCGTCCCAGTCGGCCTGGCGGTCCACGAACCGCGCCACCCGGGTCCGCAAGAGCTCTTGAAGCGTCGCCATCTCGAGTCCTCCATGTTTTACATCTGCGCGCCTCGGCTGGCGGGGCCCCAGCCCCGCGACACCCTGCGGCGCGCCCTGCCACGGTGCGGGTAGAATACGCCCGTGCGGATCGGCTTCCATCTCACACCGTTCTGGAGCCCGACCGACCGCGCGCCCACGGCCATCATCGACGAGGCGATCGAGGTCGTGCGGGCGGCGGCCGGCATGGGCTTCTCGTGGGTGTCCATCGGTCATCACCAGCTCTCGTACCCGACCGTGTGGCCCCATCCGATCGCGATGCTGAGCCGGCTGGCGCCGGAGGCGGGCGACATGCGGCTCAAGACCTCGATGCTGCTGCTGCCCTTGATGAACCCGGTGGACGTCGCCGAGAGCGTCGCCACGCTCGATCACATCACCCACGGGCGGCTCGACCTCGGCGTCGCGATCGGCTATCGCGAGCGCGAGCTCGAGGCCGCGGGGCTGGCCCGCAAGGACCGTGTCCCCAAGCTCGAGGAGTCGCTCGACGTGATGAAGCGACTCTGGCGCGGGGACGAGGTCACGTTCGAGGGCGCCTACACGAAGCTGACGACGGCGCGGCTCGGCCTGCCGCCATGCCAGCGTCCGCATCCGCCTCTCGAGATGGGCGCCCAGAGCGTCGGCGCGACCCGTCGCGCAGCGCGTCTGGTCGACGCGGTGTTCTTCGGCCCACAGGTGGCGTGGACCGACATCGGTCGCCTGGTCTCGGTCTATCGCGAGACGCGTACGGCGGAAACGCCGGGATCGCCGGGGACCGCCTACGCCTCGCGCAGCCTCATCGTCGGCGCGAGCAAGGAAGCGGCACGGGCAGCGGCGCGAGGATACCTCGAGCGG
>Ga0207428_10000261_pt1 | contig 72324 bp, 62 predicted proteins | sample RhiMethybrSRZTD1_FD_187600 | JGI IMG/M metagenome (GOLD analysis project Ga0207428, IMG submission 187600) | Populus rhizosphere microbial communities from Tennessee, USA - Rhizosphere MetaG P. TD hybrid SRZTD1 (SPAdes) (version 3) | ecosystem: Host-associated > Plants > Roots > Rhizosphere >... | reverse complement strand
CTCCTGCGGTGTGTCACTGTGTTCGGCATCGGGGACCGTAATCGTGTCGCCCACCACCACTTGATCACCTACCAGCACCATTCGGCCGTTCACCGTCCGGGCATTGTGGGTTGCTCGCTCACCACACCAGCACAGCGCCCGCACCTGCAGGATCTCGATCCTGTCGCACAACTCAACAAGCCGCTGGGAGCCGGCAAACAGCCGAGTCTGGAAGTCGGTGAGCAGGCCAACGGCACATACGTCTATCTGAAGCTCGTCGACGATGCGGGCTAACTGATCAATTTGCTCGGCCGAGTAGAACTGCGTCTCGTCGCACACCAGGTAGTCAATCCGTTGCCCGCTGGTCAGTTGGGCCACTACGTAGTTCCAGAAGTCGAACTCCCAGGTGACCTCGATCGCCGGCCGGGCCCGGCCCAGACGCGAAGAGATCGTGGATTCTCCTGCGCGATCGTGGCTGGTAAAGAGGCGACCTTTCCGTCCTGCGGCCGCTTGGGTGTAATCGAACTGCAAGGCCAGGGTCGACTTGCCGCAGTCCATTGGGCCAGTGAAGTAGCACAGCTCAGCCATGCCGGAATCCCATCCAAAGTATCCGCAGTCAGGCCACAATGAGTGGCACGAGCATTTCAGCTGGTGTCAGTGATCCATGCATACCGATCAAGGTGAACTCTCGCGGAAATGCTCTGGTCATGATGGCCCAATCTCCACGCAGCGCGATAAGCACATGACCCCACCGATCCCGGAGTCCATCGTCAGTGGCGGCGAACCAGCCCTCCTCGATGGCCTCGTCTCGGGTGCGGACCCAGGCCACCTCACCGAGCCGCGCTCGCCAGCGCTCCGCCACCAGCTGGGGCGGCTCATGATCAACATAAAGCTGGCGGAAACGCCCTTCGCCGGCAAGAGCGGAGACCCCCGCCATCAGCGCAGGATCATCCTCGGCAACAATTCGCTGGTCCGGCGGGATGTCGATCATGCCGTGGTCAGCAGTGATGATCATCGTCACTTGCGGCGGCAGGGCGGCGCGCAGTCGCTCGCACATGGCGTCGATTCGTGCTAATTGGTCGAGCCAGGTGCCCGAATTGCAACCGTACACGTGTCCGCAATGATCAAGTTCCCGCTCGTAGGCATACACGACGCTGCGATCACCGCGTAAGGCTGCCTCGGCGATCAACGCAATCCTCAGGTCTTCGGCGCTGTCTTCAGAGAAGGGAACGAAGCTTGCGCCACGCAGCGCGGCGACGGTAAGCCCGGTGCCGCGAAATCGGGCCAAGGCGACGCTGGTCACCGCGATCCCGGTTTCGGAAGCGCGCTCAAAGAAGGTGGATTTGGACTGGTAGGCGGTCGGTGAAGGATCGGATTCCCACGTCAACGCATTCAAGATCTCCCCCGTGGCGGGTACGCGGGACGTGTAGCCGACTAAGCCGTGCTGTCCAGGCGGCAGGCCGGTACCAAGGCTGGCCAGGCTGGTCACAGTGGTACTCGGTACTGCAGATGTAATCGGCTGGGCGCTTCCCAGTAGTGAGGCCAGGAACGGCGCCTCACGTGCCGCGCGACGGAGCAGGTTCCAGCCGAGTCCATCAATCAGTACGACGACGTAGCGCGCCGACTGCGGCAGCCGGAAGGCATCCTGGGTAAAACCTGAGACCCCCAAGTGCGCACCGATGCTTGGCATCAGCTCGCCGAGTGTTGTGGATTCGTAGGCCGGAACAACCATGTCAGGTAGTGACTGGCTGGACGGCGACGATTTCTCAGAGCTCAATTTCTCAGGGCTGGCGTTATCAGGGCTGGCGCGCTGCTGGGCGAGTGGCGAAGGGCTCCCCGCTAAGGGTGAGCTCATACTGCCGCCGCTCGCTGCAGCGAGCTGGAGAACCGCACCAGGCGCGCGACTCGATCAGGGCCGTCAGCTGCCGCGCTCATCCGGACGGTGAGATCGTCACCGATCAAGCTTCCGGTGTACCCATGGTCGGCTTCGCACTGGGGATCATTACATGTGGCCAGCTCAAGATCGATCCGACGTACTGCACCCCAACCCACAGTCAGCCAGGTTTCGAAGACGTCCTCCGAGCCCGCCTGATACGCCTCCGGCTGGTTGACGACGCGGGTCAACGCAACGGTGTTGATCTTGTTCAGAGCGACCGACTCGGTGGAGGACGCGGCGTAGATGCCGGGAGTAGGAGGCTCAGCAGGCTGGTCATCGGTATGCCCGATCACCAGACGAGTTGGAGTCAATGCAAGCACGGTGACATGGCGATGGATCTCATCCCGATTGAACGTCGGCTCGTGATGCACCACAAAATCCAACAGCTCCTCATCGGCGAGGGCGAGCATGATCGCGTCCTCAACCAGTTCTGGAAAGTATCCGCAGGCATCAATTTCCGCGCGCAGATCTTTCCTGGTGGAGCCAATCCTCATGTCGATCATCCTGCCACGCGCCACCGACAGCTGCGCTCAGCGGCGGCTGATTGCTGCCGAGGCAAGTGACTCGAGGCCTAGAGGACACGAGCTAGTGGGTCTCGCTGATCCGCGGTCGGCGCAATGAACACCCGTGCACCCAGCACTGCTATGGAATTGACCGAGGCGACACAAGGTCTGAGTGTCACCATCGCCAGTTGTGGAATTGCGTCGGACAGTTGTGCCACGCGATGCAGCAAATCTTCAATCCCCGCAATGTCAACTCCAGGCACGCCGGAACGGCCGAACAGCGTTGAGGCCGCCTTCAGATCCCGAACCATCTCCTGGGCATCGACGGTCGTCAAGGGAGGCACACGGTAGGCGATGTCGCCCAATAACTCGCTCGGAATCCCATGTAGGCCGAGTGAGATGATCGGGCCGAATGCGGCATCCTCTCGACCAGTGATGATCAAAGCCACGCCGGGCGGTGCCATGGCCTGGACAACAGGCTCGGCAACAGCCAGACCTTGATCGCCCAGAACTTGATCCTCCGCCAGACCTTGATCGTTTGGAAGCCCGATCCCAGCCACCAGCCGCCGCAGATCGTGCCAAGCCTCGGTCATCTCTGCTGCCGTGTCAATGTTGCGACGCACACCGGCCAGATCGGATCGGCCACGAACGGCCGCCGAGGTCGCCTTGAGCACCACATTCCAGCCCAGCTGATCGCCGATGGCGATCGCTTCGGTCAAGCTGCCAACGGCGTACTGCGGCACCAGCTTGATTCCGTACATCCCCAGCAGTTCAGCGGTTTCGGCGTCTGTCAGCTCACGCCCCTGAGGTTGCCCGCTGAGGACGCGGTTGACCATTCGCTTAGCCGCCTGAGTATCGACGTCGAGCATCGGCACTGCTCCAGGATCTCGAGCGCGCCACTGGCCGTACGCGGTAAGGCTTGATAGCGCTTGGATGGCATCGACCGAGCTATCAAATCTTGGTAGCAGTCCGAAAGTGTCCGGCTCACCAGCACTCATCAACGGTGGGTGGAAATCCAGGAACACACCGAGCAGCGGCTTGCTGGCTTCAGCAGCAGCGGTCTCGAGGCCGAGTATGACCTCGTTGGTGCCGCGCTTGAAGACATTCACCGCCGCGCACACCACAGAGTCGTACCGCGCGTCTGCTAGCGCCGCACGTGCTGCCGCGACAAATGCCGCCGGCTCTGCATCGGGCTCCAACAACTCAGCCTGCGGATCCCGGAGCAGCCCGACTGATTCCATCTTCTGCATCATCTGGTGCGCAAGCGTCAGAGAATTAGTGATGATCCGAACCCTCGGGCCTTCCGGCAACGGCTGCCGAGCCGCGATTTTGGCAATGTCGATCATGTCGCCGCGACGGTTGACGACCATCACGCCCGCCTGCCGGAAGAGGGCATCGACAGCCTCTTCTGGAGCGTGACCCAGCCCGCCTCGTACGCCGGAATGATGTGCGCGCTGCGTGCGCCCAGGCGAGAACACGACGACCGGCTTCTTTCGGGCCAAGTGCCTGGTGATGCGGGAGAACTTCCGGGGATTACCGATCGAGTCAAGTGTGAGTAGGCAGGCCCGGGTGGATTCGTCGTCTCCCCAGTACTGCATCACGTCATTGGCAGTGACGTCGGCGTAATCGCCGGTGCTGATGAAGGATGACAGCCCGAGGTCGTTGCGAACGACGTGGTTGAGCAAGGCGACACCAACAGCTGCCGACTGGCAGAACATGCCTACTCCCCCAGCGCGCGGCATCGGTCCAGGCGTCGCATTGAGTTGCACAGCCGGAAGCGTGTTGATCACGCCGAGGGCGTCAGGCCCAAGTGCACGTACTCCATATGCCCGAGCCAGGTTGATGATCTGGCGGCTGTCGCCCGCGCGGTACCCCGTCCCAGTCAGGACAAGGATGCCGTGGGCACCCTTGTGCGCTGCCTCGATCACGACTGTGCCCAGCTGGCTCAAAGGCACGGAGACGATTGCAAGATCAAGTTGGCCCGGTAGCTCCGCGATCGATTTGGCGTTGATCACTCCCGCCACCTCGACCCCATCGCTCCCGACCGCCATGACGTCGCCGTGAAACCCACCAAGCAACATGGAGTTGATCAAGTCTTGTGTTCGATCACCGGGACCGTAGACCGCGACCCGCTTGGGCGTGAGCAATCGGCGCACCGAAACGCTTTCCGCGCGATGCTCCCGGCGCTCCATGACGCCCACCGAGGTGTCGGTGGGCAAGATCGGAAATTCGACTGCGAGCACTCCATCCTCGATGCCCTTGGAGATTCGGTAGCCCGCGTCAGCGAATACGTGGGCCATCCGACGGTTCTCCGGCAGCACCTCGGCGACGAATCGACTGATGCCGCGTTCCCGCGCAGCCTGAGCCAGATGCTCAAGGAGCAGCTGGGCAATCCCCCGGCCTTGGTGAGCGTCCTCGATCAAGAAGGCAACTTCGGCATGATCATCTTCGATCCGGTCATAGCGGCCGACCGCGATCATCTCGTCGCCGAGGGTGAGAATGAACGCCACTCGATTCACGTAATCAACTTCGGTAAACCGCTTGACATCGCGATGACTCAGCCGCGGATACGGCGCAAAGAAGCGGAGATATTTCGACTCCGGCGACACTCGATCGTAGAAGGCGACGAGCCGCTCGGCATCCGACGGCCGGATCGGACGCAAGTGGGCCACGCCGCCATCCGCGAGTAGGACGTCAGCTTCCCACTCCCGTGGATATCCCGGCGGGTCGCTGTCGGTACTCCAGGGCGCCTCGCTCACCGACACGGCCAGAATCCTACGCAGGTGATGTTGCGACCAAGTCCCAGCAGGCCTAACCAGTCATATTCAACGGGCGGCCCTCAAGGATAGTGTTCACGCCATGGCCGACTTCGTAGCAGCAATCGACCAGGGTACGACGAGCACACGTTGCATGATCTTCGATCACTCCGGGCGCGAGGTTGCCAAACACCAGCTGGAGCACCGCCAAATCCTGCCTAGAGCGGGGTGGGTTGAGCATGATCCGCATGAGATCTGGCAGCGCACCAAAGAAGTCGTTCAACAAGCGTTGGCACGGCGCAATCTGACCGCTGCTGATCTTGCGGGCCTCGGCATCACCAACCAGCGTGAAACAACAGTGGTATGGAATCCGATCACTGGCGAGCCGTACGGTAACGCGATCGTTTGGCAAGACACTCGCACGGACAAGATCGCCGCCGCGCTGGACCGCGACGGCCGTGGCGAGGTGATTAGGCATCGGGCCGGTCTACCTCCAGCCACCTACTTCGCGGGCGGCAAATTGCAGTGGATCTTGGAGAATGTCGCCGGGGTAGGTGAGGCCGCCGAACGTGACGAGGCAATCTTCGGCACCACTGATAGCTGGCTGCTGTGGAACCTCACTGGCGGCGTCGACGGTGGCCAGCACATCACCGACGTGACCAATGCCAGCCGAACCATGTTGATGGACCTGGAGACCCTCGACTGGGATTCAGAGTTGCTGAGCTTCTTCGGCATCCCTCCTACGATGCTGCCGACCATCGTGCCGTCCTCGCACGCCACCGCGTACCAGCGCACTCGAGCAGACGGGCCATTCGGCGGCGAGGTCATCATTGCCGGAGATCTCGGTGATCAGCAGGCAGCCATGGTCGGACAGGTTTGCCTGAGTGAAGGGGAAGCGAAGAACACTTACGGCACCGGCAACTTTCTATTGCTCAACACCGGTGAAAAGCTGTGCCGCTCAGCAAACGGTCTGCTCAGCACGGTTTGTTTCCAGTTCGGCGAGGCCCCGGCAATCTACGCACTGGAGGGTTCGATCGCCGTCACCGGCTCCGCGGTGCAATGGCTGCGGGACCAACTCAAGATCATTAACGACGCATCGGAGATCGAAACCCTGGCACGCCAGGTTGACAGTGCGGCACATCTCTACTTCGTGCCAGCCTTCTCTGGGCTCTTTGCCCCTTACTGGCGCTCCGACGCCCGAGGCGTCATCGTCGGGCTCTCGCGGTTCCATACCCGTGAACACATTGCCCGGGCAACGCTGGAGGCGATCTGCTACCAGAGCCGCGATGTGGTGGAGGCCATGGAGAAGGATGCCGGCATCCAGCTCGATGAGCTCAAGGTGGACGGCGGCGTCACGGCGAACAAGCTCTGTATGCAGATCCAGGCCGACACGCTCGGCGTTGAGGTCAGCAAGCCTGTGGTGCCCGAGACAACGGCATTGGGTGCCGCGTACGCGGCGGGGCTGGCCACCGGCTTTTGGTCCTCGGCAGAGGAACTGCGGGAGAACTGGCAGGAAGATCAGCGCTGGACACCGCAGATCAGTGACGAGGAGAGGACAGCTGGCTACGAGGGCTGGAAGATGGCTGTGGAGCGAACGCTGGATTGGGTTGAGGTGGAGTGAGGTATTCCAGCGACAACGAGAGGAGTGGGGCAGATGGCAACGGTGACTCAGCCCAGGACCGGGGAACGGATATCGCCAGACCCTGACCGTAATCTCGCGCTCGAGTTGGTGCGGGCTACTGAGGCTGCGGCGATCAACTGCTCTCGGTACATGGGATTCGGCGACAAGAACCAGGTTGATGGAGCCGCCGTTGACGCCATGCGTCCGGTGCTCGGCTCGGTCCGGATGAACGGCATCGTAGTCATCGGTGAGGGCGAGAAAGACGAAGCCCCGATGCTCTTCAACGGTGAGCGAGTCGGTGACGGGTCGGGACCGGAATGGGACCTAGCGGTCGACCCTGTGGACGGCACTACCTTGACCGCCAAGAGTCTGCCTGACGCGATCAGCATCATCGGCGTATCGCCCCGAGGGACGATGTTCTCACCCGGCCCTGCTGTCTACATGCAAAAACTCGTCGTCCCTGGACACGCAGCGTCGGCCGTCGATCTCGATGCTCCTATAGCAGACAACCTCGCCAAGATCGCCGAGGCGAGCGACCGCGCAGTATCTGATCTGACGGTCTGTGTGCTCGACCGGCCGCGACACACCGAGCTTGTCGACTCGATCCGTGCCGCGGGTGCGCGCATCCGATTCATACTTGACGGCGACGTGGCCGGTTCGATCATGGCTGTGACACCGACGACTGGAGTTGACGCGCTGGTCGGTATCGGCGGCACACCTGAAGGAGTCCTCGCTGCTTGCGCGCTGAGTTGTCTCGGGGGCGAAATTTTCGGCCGGCTGATCGCACGCAACGACACCGAGCGTGCCGCGATCTTGGACGCGGGCTATGACCTTAACCGCGTACTGACGACGGCAGATCTGGTCGCCGGCGACAACGTGTTTTTCGCCGCGACCGGGGTGACCGACGGTTCGCTGCTACGCGGCGTGCGATTCGAGAGCCATCGCATTGTGACCCACTCGATGTCAATGCGATCCCGCTCAGGCACGATCCGGTTCATCGAGGGCCGACATGACCCGGAACGGTCGTTCCTAGTCAACCCGTGAGGCGCGGATGTTTTCGTCAACTTCTCCACTTGGGCCCGCCGCCCGGAATCAAGCGCTTGATCGGCTAGCGAGTGAGGATCTCGACGTGCTTGTCATCGGCGCAGGTGTCACGGGCTGTGGCTCCGCGCTCGATGCCGTCACCCGTGGGGTGCGCGTCGGACTGGTAGAAGCCCGGGACTTCGCGGCCGGCACCTCGAGCCGATCTAGCAAGTTGTTTCATGGCGGGTTGCGCTACCTCGAGCAGCTCAACTTTGCCTTGGTGTTCGAGGCCCTCAAGGAGCGCTCGCTGGCGCTCAACAAGCTGGCCCCGCATCTGGCCAAGCCAGTGCCGTTTCTCTACCCCCTCATGCGGCCAGTGGCCGACCGCAGCTATGCAGGTCTTGGCATCGGCGTGTATGACGTGATGGGCGCCGGTCGTGGGGTGCCACACCACATGCGCCACCTGAGCCGTAAGCGCACCTTCGAATCTTTTCCGTCGGCAAATCGGCAAAGTGTGGTCGGCTCGATCAAGTTCTATGAAGGTCTGGTCGACGATGCCCGGCACACCATGATGATCGGCCGCACCGCCGCCCATTACGGCGCAGCAGTTGCCACCAGCACCCGGGTGATCGGTTTCCTGCGCGAGGCCGACCGGGTCGCCGGTGTCGAGGTTCGTGATCTTGAGTCGGGCCGCAGCTTCACCATCCGGGCGAAGCAGACGATCAATGCCGCTGGGGTGTGGATTGACGAACTCCAGCAGATGCTCGGCGGGCGTGGCCAGTTTCAGGTGCGCGCGTCCAAAGGCATCCATTTGGTTGTGCCACGTAACCGCATCAATTCGATGACCGGATTGATCACCCGCACCGAGAAGAGCCTGCTCTTCATCATCCCGTGGAGCAGCCACTGGATCATCGGCACCACCGACACCGACTGGCAGCTGGATCGCGCGCATCCGGCAGCCAGCCAAGCCGACATCGACTACCTGCTGGGACACGCCAACACCTTGCTGGCAGATCCACTGACCCGGGACGACGTCATCGGCGTTTACGCGGGTCTGCGACCACTGCTGGCCGGCGAATCGGATTCGACATCCAAGCTGTCTCGAGAACACGCCGTCGCCTCACCGGTCCGTGGCCTGGTGGTGATCGCCGGTGGCAAGTACACCACCTATCGGGTGATGGCCAAGGACGCCATCGATGCAGCGGTCCGGGACTTAGACCAGAAGGTTCCCGCATCCTGCACCGAAGACGTACCGCTGCTGGGGGCCGATGGTTATCACGCCCTGTGGAATGCCCGACCCTTGCTCGTCGACGAAACCGGGCTCCGGGAGGTTCAGGTCGAGCATCTGCTGAACCGGTACGGCTCCCTGCTACCCGAGCTGCTTGACATGATCAAATCGTCACCTGAACTTGGCCATCCGCTGGGCGGCGCACCGGAGTACCTCAAGATCGAAGCTGTCTATGCAGCTTCGCACGAGGGTGCACTGCACTTGGATGACATCTTGGCCCGGCGTACCCGCATCTCCATCGAGACCTGGGATCGCGGTGTGGCCGCCGCGCCCGAGGTCGCCCGCCTCGTCGCGCCCATCCTCGGCTGGCGAACCGCGGATGTGGACCGCGAAGTCGAGCACTACAAGAAGCGGGTGGAGGCCGAGCGCGAGTCGCAGCATCAGCCAGATGATCTGTCCGCCGACGCGGCCCGGCTCGGCGCTCCCGACGTCCGAATGGGCCGCGTTCATTGATCAGAAATCCATCTATCAAGCGCGCGATGCGCGAGCAGCTCGGTTCGGTCCGCCGACACTTGCTAGGACGCGCCTAGACGTCGCCTGACGCAGCGTAAGGTCACGGCATGCCCTTCAACTCGCCAACTTTGTCCTGTCACATGCAAGCCGCATCAGTAACCGCGACAATCGCGGCATGAACAACAAACCCGCCACCGCGCGCGAGGTCATCGGTGACTACCTGGCCGAACAATGCACCGTAATCATTGACTCGGAGGCTGAGCTGCGTGCCGGTGAGAACGTCATTCACACGACCCGAGTAGCGGTTCGCCGGCTACGCAGCACTATCCGGGTATTCGCCGACCTCTTCGACGCTGAACAGGCAGCACGACTGGAAGAGGAGCTGGTGTGGTGGGCCGGTCTGCTCGGCGCCGTGCGGGACCTGGACATCTTGACCCAGCGACAGCAGGCTCTCCTTGCCGAGCTGCCAGCTGAGCTCATTCTGGGCCCCGTCGAGGCGACCATCCAAGAAGAGCTCGCTGTCCAGCGAAAGCAGGCCATGGATGACATGCTCGAGGCGTTGAACTCAGAGCGCTACCGAAAGCTCATCGGAATGGCGCACCACTGGCGCGCCGACCCGCCGTTCACTGCCGCTGCCGATGCCTCCGGAAACTCGATCGATTCCGCAATCAAGACGGCGAAAAAGAAGGCGAACAAGCGCCTCACCAAAGCAGTCGCGGCACGGCGAACTGACGAGCCGTCCGATGACCTGTTCCATCGAGCTCGCAAGGCATCCAAACGCCATCGTTATGCAGTCGAGGCCGCCGTGCCCGTCTGGGGCAGCAAGGCCGACAAGATCATTTCGCAACGCAAGGACCTACAGGACCTGCTCGGAAACTTTCAGGACAGCATTGTCAGCGCGGCCTTCCTCCGGGACCTGGGCGCCCGCCGGGGCGTACGTTCAGGGCAAAACGGGTTCAGCTACGGAGTGCTGTATGCCCGCGAACTTGCGGCCAGCGAGTCACTGCTTGATGACCTCAAGCCCTTCCTCTGAAGCTCCCACAACAGCAGAAGGGAGATTCGACGTCAATGGCTCGAACGCCCGCACCACCAGAGGACGATTTCACCGAGCGGATCGTCGACATCGATGTCTCCTCCGAGATGCAGACCAGCTTCTTGGAGTACGCGTACTCAGTGATCTACTCCCGAGCCCTTCCAGACGCCAGAGATGGGCTCAAACCGGTGCAACGCCGGATCTTATACGCCATGGACGAAATGGGCATTCGCCCGGATCGTGGGCACGTCAAGTGCGCGCGCGTAGTCGGCCAGGTTATGGGTCAATACCATCCCCATGGCGACACCGCCATCTATGACGCCCTGGTAAGAATGGCCCAGCCGTGGGCCATGCGATTGCCGCTCATCGATGGCCATGGCAACTTCGGGTCACTCGACGATGGCCCTGCTGCCATGCGTTACACAGAGTGCCGAATGGCGCCGGCCGCGGTGGCAATGACCGACGGTCTGGATGAGGACACCGTCGACTTCAAGCCGAACTACGACGGCAAGGACGTCGAGCCGACCGTGCTTCCGGCGGCATTCCCGAACCTGCTCGTCAACGGGGCAACCGGCATCGCAGTCGGCATGGCTACCAACTGCCCACCTCATAACCTCATCGAGGTCGTTCAGGCCTTGCGCCATCTGATCAAGCATCCGGATGCAGGCGTTGAGGAGCTGATGCGCTTCATTCCTGGACCAGACCTGCCAAGTGGGGGCAGGATCATCGGGCTGGACGGCATTCGAGATGCCTACCACACCGGAAAGGGCTCGTTCCGGATGCGCGCTACTGCTCGCATCGAACAGGTGCACCCGCGCCGCAAGGGCATTGTGATCACCGAACTGCCGTACCTCATCGGGCCGGAGCGAGTGATCGAACAGATCAAAAACCTGGTCAATGCCCGCAAGCTGCAAGGCATCGCCGACGTCAAGGACCTGTCGGACCGGGCGAACGGCACTCGCTTGGTGATCGAGATCAAGGGCGGCTTCAATCCTGACGCGATCTTGGAACAGCTCTACAAGCTGACCAAGATCGAAGACAACTACGCCATCAACGCCGTCGCCCTGGTCGATGGCCAGCCACGCACTTTGACACTGCGCGACCTGCTGACGGTTTACCTCGAGCACCGCTACGAGGTGACACGACGTCGTACCGAGTTCGCCCGATCCAAAGCTCAGGAGCGACTGCACCTGGTGGAGGGGCTGCTGATCGCAATTTTGGATATCGACGACGTAATCGCGATCATCCGCAGCTCTGACGACACGGCTCAGGCACGCTCGCGGCTGATGGAGGTTTTCGAGCTATCAGAGACCCAGACCAACTACATCCTCGAGATGCCCTTGCGCAGGCTGACCAAATTCAGCCGGATCGAGCTGGAGACCGAGCGGAACAAGTTGGAAGCTACCATCGCCGAGCTCACCGAGATCTTGGAAAACCCCGAGCAGCTACGTGCTCTGGTTGGCAATCAGCTTGCCGAGATCGCACAGCAACACGGCACTCCACGCCGCACGATCCTGCTCGCAGCAAGCGGCGTCACGGCCACCGCTGCAACCGCCCCCCTCGAGGTCGCCGATGATCCCTGTTGGGTGCTGCTGTCCTCCGCCGGTTTGCTTGCTCGGACGAACCACGCGCAGTCACTACCAGCGGTCGATGCCCGCGCCAACCACGACGTCATCGTGTCAAAGATCATCTCCACAGCACGCGGGGACTGCGGACTCATCACCAGCGCCGGCCGGCTTATCAAGATCAGTTCGCTTGACCTGCCGACGGTTCCGATCACCGCGCAAGCGCCAAACCTTCAGGGAGGCTCGCATGTCAGCGAACTCGTCACGCTAGACGCTGGGGAGAAGATACTCTGCCTGACATCGCTAGCCGACGATTCGCTGGGCGTGGCATTGGGCACGGCGCAGGGTGTCGTGAAGCGGGTCAATCAAGAAGTCCTCGGCAAAGACTCATGGGATGTCATCCGCTTGGAGGCCGGCGACCGGGTGGTCGGTGCTGTGGAACTGACGACGGCCCGGGCCGACTTGGTCTTCATCACCAATGATGCGCAACTACTGCACTTTCCGGCATCTTCGGTGCGCCCGCAGGGACGCTCTGGGGCCGGCATGGCCGGCATCAAACTTGGCATCGGTGCCAGCGTGATTCACTTCGGCTCCGTATCAGCGGCTGACTCGGTCGTGGTGACCGTGTCGGGTAGCTCCCGGGCGCTACCAGGGACCGATGCCGGCTCAGTGAAAGTTACCGGGTTTGGACACTATCCGGCGAAGGGCCGGGCAACCGGCGGGGTACGCTGCCATCGGTTCCTCAAGGGTGAGGATTCTCTGCTGCTCGGCTGGGCTGGGCAATCCCCTGCCATCGCCGCCGCGGCCAGCGGCAGTCCGGTTCCATTGCCCGCCGCGGATGCCCGGCGAGACGGATCCGGAACCGCCAGCGCTCAGCCCATAGCGGCGATCGGATCGGCCACCGGCTGAGCAAAGTTCCAGTGGAGGCCGATGCCATGCAGCACGCGTCACATCAACAGCCGCATAAGCAGGTCGGCAGAAACGGCGCTTTCGACGATCTCTTAGCCAACAGCGCTTTCGACGATCTCTTAGCCAACAACAGGAAGTTTGCCGAGACCTTCGATCAGCATGGATTCGATGGGTTGGCCAAGGCGGGGGTACTGATGATCACCTGCATGGACTCGCGGATCATGCCGCTGGAAATGGTCGGGCTGACCTTCGGCGATGCCAAGATCATCCGAACGCCCGGCGCCCGGGTAACCACCTCCGCCCTCGCCGGATGCATTGCGGGTGTCCATCTGCTGAACGTCAATCGCATCATGGTCGTACCGCATACCCGCTGCGCCCTGGCCGCGGTCGACGATGATGTGATCATCGAGAAGATCCGGAACGTCAGCGGCGCCGATGCCTCCTGGGTACGGTTCGGTGCCTCTGCCGACCAGCGGCGTACGCTGCACCGGGACACCGAGAAGCTGCGGAACCACCCGTTGATCGGCGATCGAGCAGTCGTGGGCGGCTTCTACTACGACGTGGACACCGGCCTCTTGGAGCGCTGGGACTGACGCCCGGCCATGCGTCGGTTTGCAGAAGTGGCCGGCTCCGGCAATCTCAACCAGTTCTGCATTCGGGAGCCGGGCTGCAAGCAGCCGACTACCGACGGGTGGACAGATCCAGTCGGACGCGCCGACAATGACCAGCGCTGGCACGTCGATCTCGTTAGCCGAGCCCGAAGATCGTACGTCCGCGCCTGCGCCTCGAAGAAGTAGCCGCTGAACAACTTGCTCGCCACGGCAAGCGCCTCTGTGGAGCTAGAGCGTTGCGTCAGGCTTGGCGGCGGGTTGTCATCCGGCACCGGGGCTAGTGTCGGTGCGGTATCGCACAAGATCAGGCCGCTTGCCAATCCCGGATACCGCAGTGCCAGATGAAAGGGCGACGAAGCCGCCCGCGGAGTGCCCAAAGATCACTGGCGAAACCACGCCCAACGGATCACAGAGGCTCGCAATGTCGTCCGCCATTTGCTCCAGCGTGCACGTCTGCAGTGGAGCTGCTGCGGAACGACCTTGGCCACGTAGGTCCACTCAATCCGCCCGAAGATCCTAAGCACTGTCCCGCAGGGGTGCCGTGGTTGATGTCAGTCGCTGGGGGTCGGATCTCCCCATTCCGGCTCTACCACCCCGCCGACGGCGACTCCTCCTGACAGCCGCTTAGGCGTCAATCGCTGCCGCGTCGAGCTGATACGCGCCATCGACGATGAATTCCTTGCGCGGACCAACGTTGTTGCCCATCAGCATCTCGAACGTGGTCTCGGCGATTAGCCCGTCATCCACGGTCATGCGGCGCAGCGTACGGTGCCGCGGACTCATCGTGGTCTCGGCGAGCTGATCAGCGTCCATCTCCCCCAGCCCCTTGTAGCGCTGTGGCTCTTTGAAATGCAGACCCTTTTTCGTCAGCTCTGCCGCTTTCCGCGCGTACTCCGCGTCCGAGTAGGTGTAGATGTATTTGTCCTGACCCTTACGAGGATTGGTCAGCTCGAACCGATGCAGCGGTGGTACCGCGGTGAACACCCGCCCGGCGTTGACCAACGGGCGCATGTAGCGGAAGAACAGCGTCGCCAGCAGGCAGCGAATGTGTGCGCCGTCGGAGTCCGCATCGGCCATGAAAATGATCTTGCCGTAGCGAGCCGTGTCGAGATCGAAGCTGCGGCCCGAGCCAGCCCCGACGACTTGGATTATGGACGCGCACTCCGCGTTCTTCAGCATGTCGCCGATCGACGCTTTCTGGACGTTGAGGATCTTCCCGCGGATCGGCAGCAGCGCCTGGAATTCGGAGTTCCTCGCGAGCTTCGCCGTACCCAGCGCCGAGTCTCCCTCCACAATGAACAGCTCTGAGCGATCGACGTCATTGCTGCGGCAGTCAACGAGCTTGGCCGGAAGTGACGACGATTCCAGCGCATTCTTACGGCGCTGCGCCTCCCGATGCTGCCGGGCGGCTACCCGCGCGCGGGACGCGCCGACAACCTTCTCCAGAACCGCACGAGCTTGCGCCCGGGTTGCGGCCTTGCTCGAGCCCAGAAATCGAGAAACCTCACCCTCCACGGCCTTGGCAACTAGCCGGGAGACGGCAGGTGTCCCCAGGACCTCCTTGGTCTGCCCCTCGAACTGCGGCTCAGCCAGCCGTACGGTGACGACCGCCGTCATGCCCTCGAGCACATCCTCCTTGAGCACTTCGTCGCCGTTCTTCAGCAGGCGCGTGTTTTGCAGGGCATTGCCGAATGCCCTGGTCAGTCCGCGCTCGAAACCCGCGATGTGGGTGCCGCCCTTGGGCGTCGCGATGATGTTGACGAAGGACTGGGTATGTGTGTCGTAGCCGTCACCCCAGCGGACCGCAATATCGATATCGAGATCCCGCTCGACGTCGGCGGGCTCCATATGCCCGTCGTCGTCCAGCATCGGGACGGTTTCAGTAAACCGGTCCGTGCCACGCAGCCGGATCACGTCGGTGATGGGCTGATCTGGAGCGAGGAATTCGCAGAACTCGGAGATACCGCCCTGGTGCAAGTACGTCTCATCGACAACGTCCTTACTACGCGCGTCGCGAACGTGGAGTGCCAGTCCAGGAACCAAGAAACTTGTCTGCCGAGCGCGGTCCTGGAGATCCCGCATCGAGAGCTGAGCGTCGTGCAAAAAGATCTGTCGGTCCGGCCAGTACGTCACCCGAGTCCCGGTAATCCCTTTGGCGACCCGGCCGATCTTGCGCAGACCGCCACCGGCAGTGAACTTGGCTGTCGGTCCGGCCCCGTCGAAGGTGCCAGGTACACCGCGCCGGAAGGACATTGCCCAGGTCGCCGAATTACGATCGACCTCTACATCGAGCCGACTCGAGAGGGCGTTGACAACCGAAGAACCTACGCCGTGCAGGCCGCCAGTAGCGTTGTAGGAACCCGCGCCGAACTTGCCACCCGCATGCAGTTTGGTGAAGACCACCTCTACGCCGGATAAGCCCGTACGAGGCTCGATGTCCACTGGGATGCCGCGACCCTCATCTCGTACCGAGATGCCTCCATTCGGATGCAGTGTGACAAAGATCTCCTTGCCGTGCCCGCCAAGCGCCTCGTCGACGGCATTGTCGATGATCTCCCATAGGCAGTGCATCAACCCTCTGGTATCGGTGGAGCCGATGTACATTGCCGGTCGTTTGCGAACCGCCTCAAGCCCCTCCAGGACAAGCAGATGCCGCGCCTCATAATCACGGCTCTCCGTTGCGGCGGTGGCAGTTGGCACGGGCTGAGAGTACCTCGCTTCTGACGTTCGACCCCGGCCAAAACGGGCAATCCAGAGCGGGTGTCGGGCGCGAAGTCCTAGTGAGATCCGGTGAAACCGTTCGTTCTGGATTTTCACAGGATTCGTTACACAACAGTCACTGGTCCGAGACGCAGAACCGGAACAATCGGACGCAGGCGAGGTGTTGAAGATGTGCGTGGTGGGTATAAGCATGGCGCCCGCCACGCAGCCAAGATCATCTGCAAGATCATCTGATCGTCAGGAAGCGAGGCCCACCGTGAACGCAGTCATCGAAGGTCCCGCATTGAACGCCTCGGATCGTTGCGATCGGTGCGGCGCGCAAGCCTACGTCCGAGTCACTATGGCCAGCGGGTTCGACCTACTCTTTTGCTCACACCACGGCAAGAAGCATGCCGACAAACTCAAGCAAGTAGCGCTCAAGATTCAGGATGAGTCACAGCGCAACGACTAGATATCTCACGTAGATATCCTCAAGACACCTCCGACCGGTCCCGCGTCCAGATTCAGCCTGGATCCGGGGCCGGTCTGTGTCGTCGTCGCAACTCAGTCGAGGTAATCCCTCAGCACTTGAGACCGGGAGGGGTGGCGTAGCTTGCTCATGGTCTTGGACTCGATCTGCCGGATCCGCTCGCGAGTTACCCCGTAGACCTTGCCAATCTCGTCGAGCGTCTTCGGCTGACCGTCGGTCAGTCCAAAGCGCATGGAGACGACCCCCGCCTCGCGCTCGCTGAGAGTGTCCAGAACGTCGTGCAATTGCTCTTGCAGAAGAGTGAAGCTCACCGCGTCCGCGGGAACGACTGCCTCAGAATCCTCGATGAGATCGCCGAATTCGGAGTCACCGTCTTCACCCAGCGGTGTGTGCAACGAGATCGGCTCACGCCCGTACTTTTGGACCTCGACGACCTTTTCAGGAGTCATGTCGAGTTCGCGCGCCAGCTCTTCCGGCGTCGGCTCGCGGCCAAGATCTTGCAACATCTGCCGCTGCACCCTGGCGAGCTTGTTGATCACCTCGACCATATGCACGGGAATGCGGATGGTACGGGCCTGATCGGCCATGGCCCGGGTAATCGCCTGCCGAATCCACCAGGTCGCGTACGTGGAGAACTTGTAGCCCTTGGTGTAGTCGAATTTCTCGACCGCGCGGATAAGCCCGAGGTTGCCTTCCTGAATGAGGTCGAGGAACAGCATGCCCCGTCCGGTGTACCGCTTGGCCAGTGAGACCACCAGCCGAAGGTTCGCCTCCAGAAGGTGGTTCTTGGCCCGGCGACCGTCCTCGGCGATCCAATCGAAGTCGTCAAGCTGCGACGCTTTGATCTTGGTTCGGTCGTCGTTGAGCTTCTCGTCAGCGAACAGTCCCGCTTCGATCCGCTTTGCGAGCTCAACTTCCTGCTCGGCGTTCAGAAGCGCGACCTTGCCGATCTGCTTCAAGTAATCCTTCACAGGGTCGGCAGTCGCGCCGGCCGCCATTACCTGCTGTTCGGGCTCATCGGCGTCATCAGCCTCCGAGAGAGTGAAACCCTCATCCTCGGCGAGTTCCTCTTCGAGCTTTGCCTCTTCAGCCGGCTCGAACCCCGACTCATCGACGTCATCAAGCGTCCGCTTCTTTCCGACCGTAAGGACGACCTCATCACTTTCCAGGTCGACCACCACGTCAGCGGTCAGCTCTTCGCTCTCAAGATCGGCGTCGAGCTGATCCAGAGCTAGATCCTGAAGCTCAACATCATCGACCGCATCAGGTTCAACGGCATCGGAATCAGCGACATCAGGCCCTGAGACGCCCGGCTCAGCGGCTACCGCCACCTCATCGCTCGCCACAGGTTCATCGTCGATGACGGCCGGCGGTGCCGCCGTCTTCGTCGCCCGACCGCTGTCGACTGACTTCAACTGCGCCTTTTTGGCGGCGGTTTTCTTCGCGGCTGCGGCCTTCTTGATGGGAACGCTTTCTCGCCGTGCCCGGCTCGTGGCCGCGGCCACCGCGCGGGCCGATCTGTGCAGTTTGGAGGGGGGTGTCACAAAGAGCCTCTCGGACTGACCTGTTGATCTCGTGCAAACGGAACTCGGAACTAGGGCAAGCAACGCCCATCGGATGTCAATAGGCGCTCCACGGGTATTCTGACACGAATCTCCAAACGCTCTGGTCCACTGCGATTTCGTGTCGCGAGATGGCTAGTCGGCCTCGGGCTCGGCCTTGACAGCGAGGACGGGACATGCCGCATCAAGGAGTACTCGTTGGGCATTGCTGCCCAGCAGCAGCTTGCCGACCGGTGATCGACGGCGAAGCCCGATCACGATGAAATCGGCCTCAGCGCTTTCGGCGGTCTTGATCAGCTCGTCTGCGGAATCCTGTCCATCCGCTGCTGTCCTGATTTCATAACCAAGCCCTGATGCGGTCAGTTGCTCAACCAGACCCGCAGGCTCAGCATCTGGGGCGGTATTGACCACTATCAATGCCGCGCCGCGTAATTGCGCCTCGCTCAATGCGCGTGTCAGGGCAGCGCGGCCCTCGGGTCGCGGGGAATATCCGACAACGATGCGCACCTGGGCTTCCGGCGGCATTAGCCAACTTCCCAGGTATGGACCGGTTCGTTGCTGTGCATTCGCGGCATGTAGCTACCAAGCATCCCGGCCAAGGCTTGCTGGCGTGTTTCCCCGGCTTGTTCCCGCCGGGCCACCTCCGCGACCTGCCACGTTGCTCCGTTGGCAAGACGCAAGCACCGGCGTTCGATGATGTCCAAAAGCCGGCCGATCTCTGATTCGTCGACCTCCCATTGCCGCAAACCGGCCGCAGCCATGGGCAACAACTTTCGAACGACCAGTTCAGGGACGCGTACCTGGCCTACCTGGGGCCAATAGACCTCGGCATTGATGCCCTGACGAATGCCAGAGACGAAGTTATCCTCGGCTGCCTGGAAGGACATTTGCGTCCAGATTGGGCGCTCGTCAGCTGCCAAGGCGCGTACTAGGCCCGCGAAGAAAGCAGCATTGGCCATGGTGTCGACAACCGTCGGTCCTGCTGGAAGCACCCGGTTTTCCACCCGCAGATGCGGACGCTCACCGCTGATGTCGTAGACGGGCCGGTTCCAGCGATAGATCGTGCCGTTGTGCAGGCGGAGCTCGTCAAGATGCGGGACGCCACCACTGTCGAGGACCGCGATGGGATCTTCATCGGAGCTGATCGGCAGCAATGCCGAAAAATACCGGGAGTTCTCCTCGAAGAGATCAAAGATGGAGGTGATCCAGCGCTCGCCGAACCACACCCGGGGCCGTACCCCCTGGACCTTCAGGTCCTCACTTCGAGTGTCAGTACTCTGCTCGAACAGTGGGATGCGGGACTCGGCCACCAACTGCTTGCCAAACAGGAAAGGCGAGTTGGCCCCAAGCGCAACCTGTACGCCGGCGATCGCCTGGGCTGCGTTCCAATAGCCCGCGAAATCGTCGGGGCTCACTTGAAGATGAACCTGTGTCGAGGTGCAGGCGGCCTCAGGCATGATCGTGTTGGAGACCATCGCCAGGCGCTCGACGCCGTCGATGATGATCTCCAGGTCTTCTCCGCGGGCCGCAAAGATCTGCCGGTCGAGCATCGAGTACCGCGGGTTCTCACTGACGCTCTCTAGGGTTACGTGATGCGGCATCAAGGTTGGCAGGATGCCGATCACCAACAGGCGCGCACCTATCGCCTCTGCCCGTGGATCGGCGTCATTGAGTGACTTTCGCACCGACTGCTCAAAGTCAGAGAACCCGAAATCGGCCAGCCGCCGCGGAGCGACATTGATCTCGATGTTGAAGCGGCCAAGCTCGGTTTGGAACGACGGGTCCGCGATTGCGGCCAGTACCTCAGCGTTCCGCATAGCGGGCTGGCAATCCGCGTCGACCAGATTGAGCTCGATCTCCAGGCCAGTCATCGGTCGCTCGAAGTCGAACCGGGCCTCGGTGAGCATACGGGCCAGCACATCGAGGCCCTTGCGAATCTTGTCTCGGTGACGCTTGCGGTCCTCCCGCGTGAACTCTGTTGCGTCGACCTCAGCACCCATGAGGCTATCCTCACGCATCGCGGGCTTGGCGGGAACACTACGCTCGTCCACCATGACCGCCGACGCTCCCGTCACTGCCGCACCACCGGTAGCAAAAAGGCTCCCTACCAGACGTGTTCATCACGACGACGTGTTCGTTGACCCGTACGAGTGGCTGCGTGACAAAGACAATCCAGAGGTAATCAGCTACCTGGAGGCCGAAAACGCCTATACCGAGGCGCAGACCGCGCACCTCTCGGAACTGTCAGAGGCGATTTTCAGCGAGATCAAGTCACGCACGAAGGAAACCGACCTCAGTGTGCCGACCTACACCTCCCATCCGGACGGTTCGGCCTACTGGTATTACGTGCGCACAGTCGAAGGTTCGGAGTATCCGATTTACTGCCGAGTTGTTGCGCCAGATCGGCACACCTTGCCCGACCCGGAGCAGGAGATCGTCGGGGAAGAACTTCTCCTGGACGGCAACCTCGAGGCTGAAGGACACGAATTCTTCTCCCTGGGCGCCTTGAGTGTGTCTTTGGATGGACGGCTGCTGGCGTATTCAGTCGATCTCAGCGGAGCCGAGCGATTCACGATCATGATCAAGGATCTGGTGTCGGGTGAGCTGCTGCCTGAGCAGATCCCTGACACGGCGTACGGGGTCGCGTGGGCGAAGAACAGCCATCTCTTCTACACCCGGGCCGATGAGGCATGGCGGCCATATGTGGTGCTGCGGCATCGTCTCGGCACTGATCCGTCGCAGGATGTCACGGTCCTCACCGAATCGGATGAGCGTTTCTGGCTCGGCGTCGACGGTAGCCGTGATGATCAATGGATCATTATCGGAGCCGGCAGCAAGATCACGTCCGAGTTTCGACTGCTGAGCACCGATGATCCGGAAGGCGAGCCGCGAATCGTCGCGCCAAGACGTCAGGGCGTCGAGTACGACGTCGAGCCAGCGGGTGATCGCTTGCTGATCATTCACAACGATGGCGCCGAGGACTTCGAGCTTGCCGAAGCGCCGCTGACTGCCACCAGCCACACTGAGTGGACGCCGGTGATCTCTCACCGCCAAGGTGTCCGACTCCTCTCCGTCAGCGCGTATGCCAGTCATGCGGTCGTCTCGCTACGACGCGATGGACTGACCGGCATACATGTGATGCCGCGCGATGCCGAAGGCCACCTGGGGCCAGGTGCCGACGTCTCGTTCGATGAGCCGCTTTATGTCGTGCACGCCCCCGGGGAGTCGGAGTACGACACTCCTACCATCCGGGTGAGCTACGCATCGATGCTGACCCCTGATTCGGTCTATGACTACGACTTGGCAACCGCAAAACTGACCCTGTTGAAGCGCACGCCCGTGCTCGACGATCCTCGCTTTGGTCCATACCGGCCAGACAACTATGTCCAAGAGCGCGGTTGGGCGGAGGCGCCGGATGGTACGCGGGTGCCCATATCCATCGTGCGGAAAGTTGACATTCCGCTGGACGGCTCAGCGCCGGCTCTGCTCTACGGTTATGGGGCGTACGAGGCGTCGATGGACCCCGGTTTCTCGATTTCCCGCCTTTCATTGCTGGACCGGGGCATCGTCTACGCCATCGCCCATATTCGTGGCGGCGGCGAGCTCGGCCGGAGCTGGTACGAGCAGGGCAAGACGCTGACCAAGAAGAACACGTTCACCGACTTCGTCGCGTGCGCTGACTATCTTCTCCAGCACGGGTACACCTCCCCTGACCGGCTTGCCGCCCGCGGTGGCAGTGCCGGCGGCTTACTGATGGGCGCGGTTACCAACCTTGCACCTGAGAAGTTCCATGCCATTCATGCGGCGGTGCCGTTCGTTGACACCCTGACCACGATCTTGAACCCTGACCTGCCGCTCACTGTCATCGAATGGGAAGAGTGGGGAGACCCGCTTCACGATCCCGCGGTTTACGCGTACATGAAGTCCTACACGCCGTACGAAAATGTGCGCTCGATTGACTATCCAGCGATTTTGGCAACGACAAGCCTCAACGACACTCGCGTTTTCTACGTCGAACCCGCCAAGTGGGTTGCTGCGCTGCGACACTCCGCCAGAAACTCCGAGAAACGTCAGATCCTCCTCAAGACCGAGATGGTGGCGGGTCACGGCGGGGTTAGCGGACGTTACAAGAGCTGGCGGGAACTGGCCTTTGAGTATGCCTGGATCACCAGTCAGATAACTGTCGGAGACTGAGCGCACTCGGGAATTCTGCGCCGCTTGTGAACGTTTCATAGCGGTCACCGAGTACGCGTGTGCTGTGACCCTGCACGGGGTATTGCATCCGGAAAGGGTCGCTGCTTCGAACTACTAGCGCACGCTGTCGGTGTCGATGACCAGGGCAAATACCGCTCGGGGTTACCCCCGAGTAGGTCTCAGGGATTCTTCAGGGCACACGAGGAATCCAAATCGGTACCTGACGCGTTCTGGATTGTGAAGGTAACGAAAGGGGCCATAGTGGCAACAACTACTCGTTCGCGAGTATCCGAAGGCATCGATGGTAAGGATGCTGTCGGCTTATATCTGGAAGGCATCGCCAAGACTCCGTTGCTGAGCGCCGAGGAGGAGGTTGAGCTGGCTAAGACCATCGAAATTGGTCTTTACGCGGAGCACATCCTCGCCGGTGATGTGACGCTTGCTGAGCGTGGAAAGCATGCGAAGCGGCCGACCAAGGCTGAGTTGGAGTTTTTGGTGGACGAGGGCCGGCGGGCGATGCAGCATTTTGTGACCGCGAACCTTCGTTTGGTGGTTTCGGTTGCTCGCAAGTACGGCCGTTCTCAGATGCCCCTTTTGGACCTGGTGCAGGAAGGTAACACCGGTCTTATCCGGGCTGTCGAGAAGTTCGACTACACCAAGGGCTTCAAGTTCTCCACGTACGGCACGTGGTGGGTGCGGCAGTCCATCAGCCGCGGCATCGCCCAGCAAGGCCGTATCGTGCGGCTTCCGGTACATGTCGCCGAGCAGGTGAATCAAGTAGGCGCTGTACGCAGGACTTTAGAACGGCGACTTGGCCGCGATCCTGAGATCGAGGAGATCGCAGCCGAGATGGATCTCGAGCCCGAGCGCGTGCTCGACCTGATGCGCTACGGCCGTGATCACGTCAGCCTCGATGCTCCCGTTGAGGAAGGCGGCGACACCGCGCTGGGCGACCTGATCGCCCGCGAGCCGATGCCGGGTCCGGACGAGGTCTTCCTCGACGCCGAGGAGCATGCTCGTTTGGAAGACATGCTGTCCTCCTTGGACGAGCGGTCCGCCGACGTGGTACGTCGTCGCTACGGACTCATCGATGGCCGTCAGGCCAAGCTTGCCGACATCGGCGCGATCTGGGGCATCACCGCAGAGCGCGTCCGGCAGATCGAACGTCATGCCATTGCAAAGCTGCGGGGTAAGTCGGTCCTGGCTGCGTAACCCCCGCGCGGGGACCTTACAGCGACTTCCCAGCAGTTCCACACGGGCGATCCGGATTTCCCCCTCCGGATCGCCCCCGTTTTTTGGGCTCGGCTCGCGCAGCCGGTGGCCGCTCGCCGAGCAGTATCAACGGCTCGGCTTCCAGAGGCGGAGTTAGGACGAGCGGAGCGGGCGGATCAGGCCTTCTTGGGCCACGTTGGAGACCAGGATGCCGTTCTGGAACAAGCGGGCGGTAGCCAGGCCGAGGCCCCTGGATGCGGATGGTGAGACTTGGTCGTACAGCAACCAGTAGTCGGCACGGAATGGGCGATGAAACCACATAGCGTGGTCGATCGATGCCGCCTGCACATTGAGCCCGATGAACACGCCATGCGGCACCGTCGTCGCTGCGAGCAGCGTCAGATCGCTGGCATAGGCCAAGGCGGCTTGGTGCAAGCGACGGTCATCCGGTAGTAGTCCGTTGGCGCGCACCCAGACCCGAGAGCGCGCAGGGTGAAGCCCATCGACCAGAACGCCGCCGGGCCGGGAATCACCGACGTAGCGGACGTCAAGAGCGCCCCACTCGCGCTCCCAGAAAGAGATGGGCCGGCCGGAGGCCTTGAACAGCACCTCGCCAACCGTTGGACAGTCCTCGGGCGGCGGCACGTCTTCCGGAACTGGGTCCAAGTGCTCAAAGCCCTCTTCAGTCTCGTGAAAGGAACTCGAGAGGTAGAAGATCACCTTCCCGCCTTGTCGGGCGACAACCCGGCGCGAGGAGAATGAGCCACCGTCGCGTACCGCCTCCACGTCATAGACGATCGGTATGTCGGTCCGGCCGGGGAGCAAGAAATAGGCGTGCAGGGAATGCAGTACGCGTGACACCGACACCGTTCGAGCTGCTGCGATAAGTGCCTGCGACAGCACCTGTCCGCCAAAGACACGTTGCAATTGTGTGTCGGGCTGGCGAGCCCGGAAGAGTCCGACCTCGATCTCCTCCAAATCTAGAAGGTCGATGAGCTCGATGACCGACTGTGGCACACGAGGAGCCTAATGCCCGGCCAACCTGAGATCAGAAGTTGGCCGCGGTCGCCAGACGGCCCATGACCGCGGTCGCATCCAGCTCGTCCGAGGCAACGATTCGGCCCGCCATTCCATGACGCTCAAGGGCTAGGACAGTCTCGGATGCTTGCGTGCGGCTGGTCTCCACCAAAAGATGTCCATTCGGCGCGAGCCAGCGTGTCGCCTCTGCGATGATGCGCCGCAGCACGTCAAGACCGTCTGAGCCGCCGTCGAGTGCCAGCTGAGGTTCGTGGAGCCGAGCCTCGGGCGGCATGAGCGAAATTGCATCAGTCGGGACGTAAGGAGCGTTGGCGAGCAGCAAGTCCACCCGACCAACCAGTGACAAAGGCAGCGGCTCGTAGAGGTCGCCTTCAAGTACGCCGACAGGCGCCGGCAGCCGGGACAGATTCCGGTGGGCGCATCGAACGGCGGCCGGATCGACATCGGTGGCGTACAGCTCGATGTCGTTCAGAGCCGAGGCCAAAGCGACTGAAAGGGCAGCGGAGCCGCAACACAGCTCGACTACAACCGGCCGAGACGGTGCTAATGCCACGGCATGTCGCAAGAGAAGCTCTGTCCGGCGGCGTGGCACGAACACGCCAGGATCGATCGCAACCCGCATTCCCGCGAACTCGGCCCACCCAACGATCTGTTCGAGTGGGATTCCGGAGATCCGCTGTTGGACCATCTGTTCCAGCTCGGTAGATGTTTCCGCACTGGCCAGCAGTAGCTGAGCTTCGTCCTCGGCAAATACGCAGCCTGCAATCCGGAGTCGTGTGACAAGAGCCACACCGTCAGGCGGGTCAAGCAGCGACAGCTCAGTCGTCCTTTTCGCGCTCGGCGAGGAACTTCTCGAACTCGGCCGCGATTTCTTCTGCACTCGGTACGCGGTCCGGCCGCTCCGCTTGCAGGGCGTCGTACTGCTGCTCCAAGGTCGCCACGAGCTCCTGAACCTCCGTCGAGGTCGCCATCTCTTCCGCGATGTCGGCAAGGTTGCTGGCGGAGGCCTTCTCCAACGGTTCCAGTGGCACGGCTAGGCCGGTTGCCTGGTTCAGCGAGCGAGTCAGCGTGAGAGTGGCCTCCGGAAAAGATGCCTGGGCCAGGTAATGCGGTACGTGAGCAGCGAAACCCATCGCCTTGCGATCCATCTGCCCCAGGCGAAACTCCAGGAGGCCGGTGAAGCTGGCAGGCACCTCGACGCGATCGATCCAGCTCCGATAGCCCTTCACCAATGAGGGATCGGTGGCGTGGGCGGTCATCGTGATCGGTCGAGTGTGTGGCACCGCCATCGGAATGCCATGCACACCGATGGTCATGCGTACGCCGAATTGCTCAATCAAGCCGACAACTGCGGCCGCGAGCCGCTCCCATTGCACGTCAGGCTCTGGTCCACTGAACAGCAAAAAGACCTCGCCATGGCCATCGGTTACGCGGTAGATGCGAAGGTGCAGGTCTGCGTAGGACTTCCACTGATTGGTGTCGAAGATCATCGCCGGTCGCCGGCTGCGGTAATCATGCAGTTGATCATGGTCGAATTCGGCCAGCACCTCATGGTCGAGGTTCTCCAGCAGATTGGTCGAAAACAGCCGTCCTGCCTGCCCTGCATCGACGAAACCGTCGAGCTGGTGGATCAGCACGGGGTGATGCTCCTTGAGCTTGGCGACCACCGCCTCGTCCAAGGTGTACAGCTCCCGTGGATCCATCACGAGCACCAATCTACCTGTGGCTGGCTGCTGAACCCCCGGGCAAGCCGCTCGGACAGAGCGAGCGCAGCGAGCAAAGCAATCAAATATCGTGGTCGCTGAAGGTCGTTCGACCGTTCAGCTTGGCTGCCAGTTCATTGTCGATCCCGTCTGCCACGTCAGACAAAATGCGTACGGCCTGGCGTAGATGAGCCGGTACGAACGGCCGGGACATGACTGAAACGGTCACGAAGACGCGGTCCTTGATGAGCTGAAACTTCACCCACCGAGCCTCGACGTTCAAGTCGTTGAGTACCTCTGTCGCGCGCGACCGGCCAGCCACATCGTGGACGACCGGGGCGAAGAGCACCACTTCCTGGCCGTCTCTGGAGGTGCGGAGGAAGAGCATGGTGGATCCGACCCTGATTGCTACATCACCATCAACATCACGGATCGGCGGGTGGCCGTAGATCTCGGCCAGCTCTGCATCGACCAAATCGTTGAGATGTTGCTGGTTACGCGGCATGGTCGGCTCCAGATTGGGCCGTTCCAGGTGTTCCACTTTGATTGACGAGTCAGGTTCGATCGGCGCCTGAGCCGGCTGCAGCGCCTCCGCGAGCTTGTCTGGTACAAGAAAGACCGGATGCTGTACGCCGTAAATGTCGCGTAGCGCGGACACGACGACTTCGCTCATCCGATCTGAGGCGGCCTGTGGCAATTCGATCCAGAAGTCTGCTGCGGGCTCTAGCTGGGTGTCCTCGTCGCCGACAGCGGATGGCTGCCAGCCCAGGTCCTCCATAGCGGTGAGCTGATCGACCGAGAGCTGGAAGTCGGATCCGAGGACAGCGTTGCCTGCCGCCTCGCATCGGATCACCCCTGGATGCGGACTGCTCAGCCTGACAAACGGCGGAGGACCGTTACCTCCAGATGTTGTCCGGATCGTGAGGTCGGCGGTGTCGTCGATCATGGAGATGACCTCACTCAACCGACTCTGGAACTCAGCCCAGGCTTGAGCGGTACTTCGGTCGAGGTCGAAGTCGTCGATGTCGGCCATATGCGCCCCTCCCACCCAAGACAACGACACTAATGCCGCAGGTGTTCAAATGCCCAGCGCTGCCACCACCCTTGATGGCGATGGGCGACCGAGTCTAGTCGCGAGCCAACGGCTGGTCTCAACAAGTTTTGGCAGATCCACACCTGTCTTGATGCCGAGGCCTTCCAGCATCCACACCAGGTCCTCGGTCGCGAGGTTTCCGGTCGCCGATTTGGCAAAGGGGCAGCCGCCAAGGCCGCCCGCAGCGGAGTCCAATTCTGTCACTCCCGCCTCGAGTCCAGCCAGTACATTCGCCAAAGCCTGCCCATAGGTGTCGTGCAGGTGGAGTGCGATCCGATCGCGCGGCACACCGGCTGCCTCAGCGCAGTCGAGCACGGCTGCGACCTGACCGGCGGTCGCAACGCCGATAGTGTCACCCAGACTTATGGTCGAGCAGCCCAGTTCAATGAGTCTGGCCGCGACCGCGGCTGGACGTTCGGGATCGACCCTGCCTTCCCATGGGTCACCGAAGCACATCGACACATAACCACGTACCCGAATCCCACGGGCGCCGGCCGCCGTAACGACTGGCGCCGCCATCTGGATTGCACCGTCGAGCGTCGTGTCGAGATTCTGCTTGGCGAAGCTTTCGGTGGCTGAGACGAAGATCGCGATCTCATCAGCATCGGCGGCCACGGCACGTTCGAAGCCTCGTTGATTAGGGACAAGCACTGGGTAGCGGACGCCAGGACGGCGTCGGAGGCGCCTCATCAGCTCATCGGCATCAGCTAGCTGCGGAACCCAGCGTGGGGAGACGAAGCTGGTTGCCTCGATCACCGCGAGGCCAGCGTCGCCGAGGCGGTTGATGAGTTCCAGTTTGATCTCCAGTGGCACTACCGTGTTTTCGGCTTGCAGTCCGTCACGAGGGCCGACTTCGTAGACGGTGACGCTGTCGGGCAGACCGGGTCGTCGGTGAACTGCCGGCAGCGGGTCCATACCGGCGACTGTACGCGTGGCTGCGGCTGCCTATCGTTGAAGGATGACCGAGCCTGCAATGGTTCCGGCAGCCGCACCTGGTCCGGGAATGGTTCCTGTTGCGCCGGCTGCCTTACTACGCCGTCCGCGCTCGGCGCTGACTTGGGTCACCATGATCGTCCTAGGCTTGGGTGGCCTGATGATCGCGATCTTGATCTTTCTGCTCGGCGGTCCTACGGGTGCCTTGATCGCCACGCTAATGGCCGCGATCTCTTTTCCGGTTTTGATCTTGGTCTGCTTCTGGCTCGACCGCTATGAACCGGAGCCCGCGACTTATCGTCTGGCGGCCCTTGGTTGGGGCGCGGTTGCGGCAGTGGTGTTGAGCTTCATCGCCGAACGATTGTTGTTCGGCGTGCCTGGGACGACCGAATTCGTCGACGCGGCTGTAGGCGCACCCGTTATCGAAGAATTTGCGAAAGGCCTGTTTCTAGTCGCCATCGTGGTCTTTCGCCGTTCTGAGGTGGACGGAGTGCTGGACGGCATCATCTACGGCGCTCTGGTCGGAATCGGTTTTGCCTTTGTCGAGGACATCGTCTATTACCTGCAGTCTTTGCAAGCTGGGCAGCTTGGGGTCACGTTCTTCCTGCGCGGGATCATGGGGCCGTTCGCGCATCCACTCTTTACCGCCGCGACCGGCATAGGCATCGGGCTCGCCGTCTCAAGTCGACACCCGGGAGTACGGGTGATGGCACCTATCCTCGGCTTCCTGGCTGCGATCTTGATGCATGCGATCTGGAACGGCAGCGCGTTCTGGGGTTCAAACGGCTTTTTGTTCGCCTACGGCGCGATCATGCTGCCGCTCCTAGTGGTGGTGTTGGCGATTGCCATCTGGGCTCGCTCCCGCGAGGGCAAGATGCTTACAGCGGCCCTGCACCAGGTAGCGCAGATGGGCTGGATTCGGCCAGAGGAAATCCGGTGGGTTGCTCGGCTATCGGATCGCATGTCGGCACGTGCGTACGCGAAACGTGTCGGTGGCAAGCCCGCCGGTGCAGCGCTGCGCGCCTACCAACAGACCATGATCGAAGTAGCCTTCCTTCACCATCGCGCGGTCAACGGAACAGCTCCAGCTGATCTGAACCGTCGCATGAGCTTGCTGCTACAACGTGCGGCGTGGCTGAGGCCCTACGTCGTTTTTCCGCCTCAGGTAGTTCCACTGCCGCCCGCTAGCCCTGGACCGTCGGCTCCGCCGCCGGTGCAGCCGGGGGCGTCCGGTTTTCCCGACCGTAGATGATCATGGTCAGAGGCCGCACCAGCCAGATCGGCGGCCTGCGGCGGGCCGGTCGCCGCACGAACGTGGCCCTGCTTATCGCCCTCCTCGGGGCGGCAATAACAGGTGCTCTCGCCTTCGCAGCCGGTACGCCAGTCCCAGCGAAGATCACCACATTGGCCCACGGGCTTTTCGGGTTGGGGCTCGTTCTTCTGGTGCCCTGGAAGACGGTGATTGTTCGGCGCTCTTCGATGCTGCGAACCGCGAGCCTGATCTTGGTCGCCCTGATCGCAATCTGCATCGCATCTGGCCTGATTGAGGTCTTTCTGGGATATCGAGTGCTCGGGGGACTCAGCCCCATGCAAGTACATGTGGGGTCAGCTCTGCTGGCGGCGCCGTTGCTCGCCGCGCATGTCGTGAGCCATCGGCGGCAACGCTTGCGCCGCGTTGATCTGTCACGCCGCGTGCTGTTGCGTACCGGAGTTCTTGCCGCAGGCGCTGCCGTGACGTACGGGCTGCTCGAGGGCGTCGGCCGGCTGCTGGGATCTGCATCAGCTAACCGAATCGCGACCGGATCGCATCGAGTGAGTCCGAATGCGGTACCCGCCACGATCTGGCTTTTCGATCAAGTGCCTACCGTCTCGGCCGATCATCGTGTTGATGTTGCCGGATCGGCGTTCTCGCTGTCAGATCTCGAGTCGCGATCCACGCCGATCACCGCGAGGCTTGACTGCACCAGCGGGTGGTACACCGAGGCAGAGTGGACCGGCGTCAAGCTCGCCGACCTTCTCCCTGGTGATCAGCTGGCCTCGGCGGCAAGCATTGAGGTGATCAGTGTGACCGGATACCGTCGCCGCTTTCCAGCCGAGGAGGCTGGTTCTCTCTGGCTGGCCAGCGGCTATCAGGGTGAGCCGCTGCGGGCTGCGCACGGCGCGCCGGTCCGCCTGGTTGCGCCACATCGGCGGGGATTCTGGTGGGTGAAGTGGGTGGAATCGGTGAGGTTGAGCGACGTGCCGAGCTGGGGTCAGTCGCCCTTTCCGCTCTCGTAACGGGTGACGTCAGCTCGCCGATTCAGTCAGCTCGCGCGGCACAGCGATGACGTCGACGAGGGCGCCGTTGCGCCACACTGTGATCTCGACGCGACGGCCAATGGCGTCTTCAACCATCCGGCGCTGCAGCTCGGTGCTCGAGCCCAGCGACGTACCGGCGACGGCGACCACAATGTCACCGGATCTCAGTCCAGCGGCATCGGCCGGACTTCCGGCCACAACTTGGGCGACCCGTAAGCCGTCGCGCCTGCCGAGCTTCTTGACAAGTGCCGGCGGCAATGGTGCTTGGCTGCCCGCGATGCCCAGCCATGCGCGACGAACTCGGCCGGACGTCATCAAAGCACTGATGATGCGCTGTGTTGTCTCGTTGATCGGCACCGCTAGACCGACGCCGATACCAGCCACAGCGGTGTTGACGCCGATCATCCGACCCCGGCTGTCAGCCAGCACACCGCCGCTGTTGCCTGGATTGAGAGCGGCATCGGTCTGGATGACCTCATCGACCACCCTGCCCTGCTTCGTGGGCAGTGACCGACCCAGCGCCGAAATGATGCCAGCGGTCACGCTCCCGGCAAGCCCGAGCGGGTTGCCGACGGCAACCACAAGTTGGCCGACTTGCAGCTTCGCTGCATCGCCGAGGGTCACCGGATTGGGCACATCACCTCGGGAACGTAACACGGCCAGGTCGGAGAAGGCATCCCGGCCGACCACGTCGGCCGTCACCTCGCTGCCGTTCGAGAACGCGGCCGTGACCGTGTTGGCGCCCTCGACCACATGAGCACTAGTCAAAAGAAAGCCGTCGTCGGTCAACACGCTGGCACTGCCAGCACCATCGCCAAATCGGGATCGAACGCGGAGGCTTGCCACGCTCGGCAAAACCTGTTGGACCACATGAGTAACCGCTGACGAGTAGGCATCCAACGCCTCACGGTCACGATCATCAATCATGTTGTGATAACGCGTACGGCGCCAATGTGTTCCCTAACCCTTCGGCTTACCCTGCCCCGTAAGCCGAAGGGTTAGAGATGATCGAGGATCAGCTGCAGCCGCTGGTTGATCCGCAGCCTTCGCAGACGTAGCAGCTGCCGCTAGGGCGCATCTTCGTACCGCAGGTCAGGCAGAGCGGCGCGTCGACGCTGGTGCCAGTGATCTCTTCGAAGAGCTCCGCTGTTGTGTGTGCACCATGCGGAGCCGGCGTAGCGCTAGCGCCATCCATCTCGTCGGTTCGGACGTCATCGCCAGGGTCATTCTTCAGCGATTCGGCCTCGCTCAGCTCTTCCTCGATCGGCAAATATGAGCCGGTCTCGACCTGCCGAGCCCGCTCGGTGGCGGTGTAGATGCCGAGCTCAGCGCGCTCTTCGAAGGACAGGTAGTCCAGTGCCAACCGCCGGAAGATGTAATCCATGATCGACTGTGCCATCCGGATGTCCGGGTCATCGGTCAGGCCCGCGGGCTCGAACTTCAGGTTGGTGAACTTCTGGACGAAGGTTTCCAGCGGCACGCCGTACTGCAGAGCTATCGACACAGCAATGGAGAAGGCGTCCATTACGCCCGCCAGAGTCGAGCCTTGCTTGCCGAGCTTGAGGAATACCTCACCCAGGCCATCATCCGGGTAGGAGCCGGAGGTCATATAGCCCTCGGCGCCTCCGACAGAGAAGGACGTGGTACGACTCGGTCGCGACTTGGGCAGTCGCTTGCGGGTCGGCCGGTAAACCACCTTCTCCACGACCTCCGGCTCGGCGGCAGCTGCCTTCTTATCATCCGCCTTCCCGCCCTTGCCCTCGCTCAGTGGCTGGCCCACCTTGCAGTTGTCGCGGTAGACCGCCAGCGCCTTCAGACCGAGCTTCCAGCCCTGCAGGTAGACCTCGGCGATGTCCTCCACCGTGGCTGACTCCGGCAGATTCACGGTCTTTGAGATTGCACCGGAAAGGAACGGTTGAGCCGCTGCCATCATCCGAACGTGGCCCATGGGCTTGATCGCGCGCTGCCCCATCGCGGTGTCAAACACCTCGTAGTGCTCAGGCTTCAGTCCCGGCGCATCAATCACGTGACCATGCTCGGCGATGAACTCGATGATGGCCTCAGCGGTCTCGTCGGCGTAACCCAGCTTCTTGAGCGCTCGGGGAATCGTCTGGTTGACGATCTGAAGAGAACCTCCGCCGACCAACTTCTTGAACTTGACCAAGGAGAAATCTGGCTCGATACCGGTGGTGTCGCAGTCCATCATGAAGCCGATCGTGCCGGTCGGAGCCAAGACACTGGCTTGGGCATTGCGGTAGCCATTAACCTCGCCGATTTTGATCCCACCGTCCCAAGCGGCCGTAGCCCGCTTACGAATGTCGGCATCCATCGCGTTGATGGTTCGCAGTGCATCATTGGCAGCTTGGTGCTTACGCATGACCCGCTTGTGAGCGTCGGCGTTGCGTGCATAGCCCTCATACGGGCCAACGATCCCGGCGAGCTCCGCCGACCGGCGGTAGGACACACCGGTCATCAGCGAGGTGATCGCTGCAGCAAAGGCACGGCCACCTTCAGAGTCGTAGCCGTGGCCAGTGGCCATCAATAGCGCACCCAAGTTGGCGTAACCGATACCGAGCTGACGGTACTCACGAGTCGTGCGACCAATGGCTTCTGTTGGAAAATCGGCGAAGCAGATCGAGATATCCATCGCGGTGATGATCAACTCCACCGCCCGCTCGAACGCTTCGGCGTCGAAGGTGTCGTCCTCGCGCAAGAACTTCAGCAGGTTGAGGCTCGCCAGATTGCAAGAGCTGTTATCCAAGCTCATGTACTCCGAGCAGTTAGCGACCACAACTCCGCTAACGATGTAGGAGTGATTGCGCGGCTCGGTCAGGTTGTAGGTCGTCTCAAAACCCTTTGAGGTACGCGACACCATCCGTACCGTCTGACGCACCGCGTAGGAGGAATGTGCGTCGATCACATGAGTGAGGCGCTCGTGCTTGGCACCGATCGAGAAGTCGATCAAGGCCGCGAACTCGCGCAGTGAACGGCCGGTGATGCGCAAGTCATACGTCGGGCCGTCTGAACCGTAGGAAACCGCCTCGCCGCTCTTACGCACGTAGCTGAGCGACTCGAGCTTGGTTCCAGTTTCGTAGATGCGGCTGGCAATTCCAAAGGAGGAGAGCAGCTCCTGCACACCGAGGAGGAGCTCTTCGGATCGGCTGCCGAGCCCGACGTACCGCGTGCCTTTCGCCTCATCGTCGACTACACATCCATCGGCGTCGAAGAGTCCTTGTAAGAAGGCAAGCACGGCCTCCTCGGGCGCCTCAAAGATGGACTCCGGCACGACCTTAGTGCTCGAGCGGCCGTTGCTGACTCCGAGTGCGCCCATAAACCGAACAACGTGGGTCTTGCCCGACCGGAGCTGAACGGTTCCGTTGGGTTGATTGCTCGGCTTGGCATCGAAGCCAGTCCACCTGCGCAGGAGGGCAGCGTGTCGAGGCAGAACTTCAGCTTGATCGGCCATATTGCCGTACACCGTTGTGACGACCTGGTTAGTGATGCATCCGTCACCCACCAACCAACCAAGGAAGTGTCCTAGCTCTTCATCCCATTTCTCTGGCAGGGCCAGCCCGCGAGCCAATCGACCCACGCGCAGCGCCGGCTCAGGCAGTTCTACCTGCGCCATGGTGCGGGCTGCGTACTCGAAGGAGCGCACCACCTCGTCGGACTCAGACAGATCCTCGGCGTGGACCCAGCCTCGGTTCGCAGTCCAGACTCGGTGTCCCGGCGTGCAGCGTAGGCGCGATCCATCGGAGAAGCGAAGCTCGACAATCTCGTTGGTCCCGGTGATCATGTAACGGATGGGACGCGTCGCGACGACCCGACCTTTGGGGTCGGCCTCCGAAGTGACGTCGTTGGTGTAGATCTCGCTGGTCTCGCCTGCAGCAGCCCGCGTTACAAGGTCGCCGATCCTGATCAAGCCTTGGTCGGTGACGACGCGCTGATCGGCTGGAAAACATGGATTGGATGCGGTGATCCGACCCGTCTCCGGATTGGTGTGCCAATCGTTGATCGTGTCGTCGTATTGGATGCCGGGATCGGCGCACTCCCAAGCGGCTTTGGCCATCTTGTTGAACAGCTCACGAGCCTTCACCGTCTCGAGAACGCGACCATCGGTACGGGCGCGCAATGCGAAATCGCCGTCATCCTCAACGGATCTCATGAACTCATCCGTCACGCGTACTGAGTTATTGGCGTTCTGGTACTGGACAGAGGTGATATCGCGACCACCTAGATCCATGTCGAAGCCGGCATCGCGCAGCGCTCGGATCTTGTCTTCCTCGCGTGCCTTGGTCTCGACGAACTCCTCGATATCTGGATGATCGACATCGAGCACCACCATCTTTGCGGCACGACGGGTCGCTCCGCCCGACTTGATCGTTCCTGCGCTTGCGTCAGCGCCCCGCATGAACGAGACCGGGCCGGACGCAGTGCCACCGGAGCTCAACAGCTCCTTGGACGAGCGGATCCGGGAGAGGTTGAGGCCGGCACCTGAGCCGCCCTTGAAGATAAAACCTTCCTCCCGATACCAGTTCAAGATCGAGTCCATCGAATCGTCCACCGACAGGATGAAGCAGGCTGACACCTGCTGCGGAGAGGCGGTACCAACGTTGAACCAGACCGGGGAATTGAACGAGAAGTACTGGTGCAGCAGCATCCAGGTCAATTCGTGCTCGAACACCTCCGCTGACTGGGCGTCGGCAAAGTAGCCGTAGCCCTCCCCCGCCTTGCGATAGGTCTTCACCACGCGGTCGATCAGTTGCCGCAGGCTCTGCTCACGGGCTGGTGTGCCGAGCGCCCCCCGGAAGTATTTGGTCGTGACGATGGTCGAGGCGTTCACGCTCCAAAAGTCGGGGAATTCAACGCCCTTTTGCTCAAAGACCACCTCGCCGGTCTTCCAGTTCGTTTGAACGACGTCGCGGTGTTCCCATGTCACCTCGTCATATGGGTGCGTCCCAGTGGTGAAGACGCGGTCAATGCCTAGACCCGCGTGCTTCGGCGGTGCACTCTTGCGTTCTGGGGCACTTTTAGACTCCGGTGCGCCTTTGGGTTCTGCACTTTTGTTTTCCGATCGCCCATTCGCCGAACGGGTGGTTTCGGTCATTTCTGCCTTTCTATTTAGACCGGCGCTAGTCCTGGCACCGACGATTGAGGTGGCTTGGAACTCTGGGCATCGGCCCGGAGATATGAGCCCTACGGCGGCTCGGGACGATCAGTCGTGCGCTGGCGGGCTGGGGTCAGCCGGTGGGGGGTGAAGTTGCTCATCTTCTTGTCCGCCGCGCGATCGGGAATCAGCGGCTCAATCCCAGTCGGTTCCTGCTCAACGCGAAGCAGCGCAATCTCGGCTTCAAAGTCATCTACCGACCGGAACTGGCGATAGACGCTTGCGAAGCGCAGGTATGCAACCTGATCAAGCTCTCGCAGCGGCCCCAGAATTGCGACACCGACTTCGTCGGCCGGTATCTCAGGTTGACCCAATCCCCGTAGCGAGTCTTCGACCACTTGGCCCAAGCGGGCCAGCTGGTCCTCGGTGACAGGGCGGCCCTTGCAAGCCTTGCGAACCCCGTTGATCACCTTGTCCCGATTGAACGGCTCGACCACACCACTGCGCTTCACAACGACTAGCTGCATCTGCTCGATGGTGGTGAACCGTCGCTCGCAGGATGGACACTGGCGACGGCGGCGAATGCTTGTACCGTCCTCGGTCGTCCGCGAGTCAAGCACCTTGGAGTCGGCGTTGCGACAGTACGGGCAATGCATTGTCCGACTCCTTTCTGTGCTGAACAAGCTTGGGGAAGATCTGGGGATCATCCTGTGGGTTAGTGGAGAGATCTTGTGGACCGCCCTGTGAACTTCTGTGGGTATCGAACCACAACTTGTGGACGAACCACATGCTTGTAACTACTAGATATGGATAACCGTACGTCCTAAGACCATTGTCTGCAAGAGCACTGACACTTTTTGCGACGCGGCGTGGCGTTGAGGTTGCGGATACCGCAACGACGCCGAAGTCAGAGCAGATTACGTGCCAGCGTGTAGATCACTGCGAGCACCAGTGCAGCCGCCAACCAGTACGTCGGGCGCACGCGTCGCAAGCCTTCGGCGAGGCGACGCGGCAAGCGAACAGCCGGTCCCCCGACGGCCTCTACGGCCCACAGCGCGCCGAGTACGCCGACGATGAGCAGGCCAATAAGTGCGAGTGGATTGAAACTCAACGCCGCGCCCACGTCACCATGGAGCAGTGCATCGCCCATCCGGGTACCGCCGCAGAGCGGGCATTCCCAACCAGTGAGGGCGCGGAACGGGCACGGCAACCCAACGCCCGTCGTCGCGTACAGCACACTGAGCGCAAGCCCGCCGGCAAAGAAGGCGCCAACGTATCCCGCTGCTCGAGCAGCACGGAACGGACGGACGTCGGTGGAAAACGCCACCTTCTCATTGTGCCCGCGACCGCCCGATCTCAGTCGGCCGTACCGATCGGACATCACTACGACGCCGATCACCTACACTCGCCACGTCCCAACGGACTCAACAAGGACACGCATGACCGACCAGTACGGCAGCCAGTGGCCAGAGCCGTCGGCGGCCAATCCGCAGCCGTCCTTCGGCGCACTGCCAGCCGGCCAGGCTTATCCGACTCCCGCGGAAAACTCCGGTGCCGCTACCGGAGCCGATTACGCCAGCTGGGGCAACCGGGTTCGCGCCAGACTGATCGACCAGACGCCAACGTATCTCGGCTTGATCATTTTCTGCGCCGGCTACCTGATCCTGATCATCCGGCTGGTGCTGAGCGGTACATCCACTCCCGATGTGGAGGGCGCGGCGGTCACCATGATCGTGGGTCTCAGTGTCATGGCCGCAAGCCTGGTCTGGGTTGCTTACAACCGCTGGTTGACAGCAGGCAGGACCGGGCAGTCCCTGGGAAAGCGTGTGACGAAGATCAAGCTGGTTGGCATCGACACCGATGCACCGATCAGTCCCAGAAATGCGTTCATTCGTGATCTTGTGCACATCCTCGACGCGCTGACATTGGTGGGCTATCTGTGGCCACGGTGGGATGACAAGAAGCAGACCTTCGGTGACCACATCATGAAAACCATCGTGATCAATGACCCGATGGATGCTCCGGGTCGGTGATCTTGGCCGACGGAGCGGTCGATGTAGCGGTGGCGTAGCGTCAGTCGATAGAGCGTCAATGGGCACATCGGACGAAGGGAGCGGGCGATGCCACTATTGCGAGGCCGTCGCGAGGAAGCAGGCTCAACCAGGTACCGGATGCAGGAAAAACTCTTCGCAATCGGCGACGACTTCTGGATTGAGAACGAGGCAGGCGAGCGCGAGTTCAAGGTAAACGGAAAGGCTCTTCGGGTACGCGACACACTGATCCTCGAGTCGCCGCGGGGTGAGCAGCTGTACTCGATCCAGGAAAAGATGCTGCACGTTCGAGACACGATGGACATCGAGCGCGACGGAAAAAAGGTCGCCACCGTGAAGAAGGCGCTGATAACTCCGCTCCGCGAGCGGTTCTCCATCGATGTTGAGGATGGCGACGACATGGAGGCCAAGGGCAACATCGTCGACCACGAATACAAGATCGAGCGCGACGGAGATGAAATCGCCGAGATTTCGCGCCGGTGGTTCCGAGTACGAGACACCTACGGCGTAGAGATCAAGCCGGGGCAGGACGCCGGTTTGGTATTGGCCACTGTGGTTTGCATTGATCAGATGACCCGTGACGTCGGGTGATCGGGCGTCTCATGTTCACTAATGCGCCTGCCGTGCTCCTTGGACCGCGGTGGCGTAGCCAGCACCTGTGACGCGCACCACAGTCATGCCAATCACCGCAAGTGCCGCGATCATGATGATGGCAGCAACCGCGATCACTACCGCGATTCCGCGATCAGTGAGCTGGCATTGCGCCGGAGCTGTGGCCGTGCGAGCCGTGGTCGCCATCCGCCGAATCTCGCACCGGTGAGCAGGTGAAACTGCAACGTGCGGGATGAAGACAGGTACGGCACTCATCGGTCTGTACTCATTGGACTGTACTCATTGGACTGGGCTCATCTCTCCATAACTCAATAGAAATTCCTCGAACTGATGTTCGATAGAACGTACGTTTGATTTGTACCGCATCTTTGACACACCGCCAAGCTCATTCGCACAAGCATTCGAGGTGTGTCGCAAACATTCAATCGCCCCGCTCTGACACTTTCGGCCACCACCGACTCCACTGCTACGATCTTCAACACGCTCGAACAAATGTTTGAATGTGTCAGCAGATTTCTCTATCGTCAGCGTTATGGCACACAGCGACTCCAAGCCCCAGCCAAAGTTTCCTGAGCCCAGCAAGCGCCGCGGACGTCCGCGCGCAAGTGATGTGGCGGCTCAGCTTGGAGAGAGCGCCGCCCTCACCTCGCTTCCAGACGGACCTACCGACGCCGACGGGCTGACACTTCGGCAGCGCCGGATCTTGGAAGTGATCAAGGACACGGTGGAGAGGCGCGGCTATCCGCCGAGCATTCGAGAGATGGGCGATGCTGTGGGCCTCGCCTCATCATCGAGCGTCGCGCATCAGCTCAAGATGCTCGAGGCCAAGGGGTTCTTGCGCCGCGATCCGAATCGACCTCGCGCGTTGGAGGTACTGCTGCCCGGCGAACCTCGCGCAGCCGGCCGACAGCTTTCACTTTCCGACCGGACAAGCAGCGAGGATGACACCGGTATTGGGGATGCCTTTCCCGAGCCTGTGCGTGTTCCGGTGCTGGGGCGTATTGCTGCGGGTGGGCCGATCCTTGCCGAGCAGAGCATCGAGGATGTCTTCGCGCTACCTCGGCAGCTGGTCGGCGAAGGCACGATGTTCTTGCTGGCCGTGCGCGGGGATTCCATGATCGAAGCTGCGATCTGCGATGGCGACTGGGTTGTTGTTCGGCAGCAGCCGACGGCGGACAACGGTGACATCGTCGCGGCATTGCTGGACGATGAGGCGACTGTCAAGACGTTCAAACGAACCGGCGACCAGGTATGGCTCATCCCACACAACCCGGTGTACGACCGTATTGATGGGAATCACGCCACAATTTTGGGCAAGGTCGTGGCTGTCCTCCGCCGAGTCTGACGAGAGCGCTTGGCGTGCCGGTTGTCTTGCTACAGCATGCTTGGTTCGGAGGTCGCCATCTCCGTCATGAAACGGGCTACGGCACGTAGCTTGTTCGAGACGTCAAGAGCGGCGACTTTGTACGCCTCAGACAGCGTCGGGTAGTTCAGGACTGTGTCGACGAGATAGTCGACCGTTCCACCACATCCCATGATCGCTTGACCGATGTGAATTAGCTCGGTCGCATTGGTACCGAAGACGTGTACACCCAGAATTTCCCGAGTGTCAGCGTGCACAATCAGCTTCAGCATGCCGTACGGGTCGCCGACAATCTGGCCACGAGCTAATTCCCGATAACGCGAAATCCCGACCTCGAACGGAATCGACTCCCGGGTCAGCTCTCCTTCGGTCTTACCGCAGTACGAGATCTCAGGAATGGTGTAAATGCCGATGGGCTGCAGACCCTGAAGCTCATTTGCCGGCTCGTTGAATGCGTGCGACGCCGCTAGTCGACCCTGGTCCATCGAGGTGGCCGCCAAAGCTGGGAAGCCGATCACGTCTCCCACTGCGTAGATGTGCGGTATCTCGGTCTGATAGTTCTCGTTGACCACGAGCCGTCCGCGGTTTTCGGTTTTGAGTCCGGCAAGATCAAGTCCCAAGCTGGCCGTATTGCCTTGCCGCCCTGCGGAATGCATCACGACCTCAGCCGCGATTTTTTTGCCGGAGGCAAGAGTCGTGATCGTGCCGCGTCCTGAGCTCTCGACTGAGGAGACCTCTTCCCCGAAACGGAAGGACATGGTGTGGTCGCGTAGGTGGAACTTCAACGATTCGACGATCTCGGGATCGCAGAACTCGAGCATGTTGGGACGCTTTTCCACCAGCGTGACGCGGGTGCCCAGCGCGGCGAACATCGACGCGTACTCCACACCGATAACCCCTGCGCCGACGACCACCAACGAGCCGGGCACATTGTCCAACGTGAGGATCTGATCAGAGTCCAGCACCCGCACTCCATCGAATTCGACGTGCGGAGGACGAGCCGGGACGGTTCCAGTTGCGATCACGATGTAGTTCGCTGTCAGCGTCCGAAGCGCGCCGACACCTTCGATTTCGACTGTGAGCGTGTGTGGATCCAAGAAGCTTGCGAATCCTGGGACCAGTTCTATGTGATTACGCATCAGCTGGGATCGGATGACCTCAGTCTCACGACCGACGACATGTTGCAACCGAGCCAGTAGGTCGGAGATGGTGATCTCATCCTTGACCCGGTAGCTGGCTCCGTAAAGATCACGAAGCTGCATGCCGGTCAGGTAGAGGACCGCCTCCCGGAGGGTTTTGGACGGGATAGTGCCAGTGTTGACGCAGACGCCCCCGACCATCGACTTGCTGTCGACAATGCACACCTTGTGGCCCAGCTTGGCCGCCATGATCGCAGCCTTCTGACCACCAGGACCCGAGCCGATCACCGCCAGGTCGAAATCGTACGTGTGCTCCATAGCGCAAGCGTGCCAGAGGATCGACACGTTGGCCAGCTATGGATCTGGGGCTGGCAGCGGACCAATCAAGCCTGATCAGGACATTCGTTGGTCTGCCGATTCATGTGAGAGGCGACGGAGAGCTTGAATCGCGACCTGTCGGTCAGTCGTTTGCCACATAGCAGGCATGGATGCCTTGAGGAAGCTCCCATACCGCGCCGTGACGAGTCGCGGATCGAGTACGGCAACCACTCCCCTATCGGTCAGGCGACGGATCAGTCGGCCGGAGCCCTGCGCCAGTAGCAGCGCGGCGTGGCTTGCGGCGATCTTCATGAACCCGTTACCGCCTGCCTCCGCGACTGCACGCTGGCGAGCCATGGTCAATGGCTCATCGGGACGAGGGAAAGGAATCCGATCGATGATCACAAGCTGGCAGGTTGCACCCGGCACATCGACTCCTTGCCACAGTGACAGCGTGCCAAACAGGCTGGCTCGCTCTTCTGCGATGAATCGCCTGGTGAGCTCAGGTAGCTGCGCGTCCCCCTGGCACAAGATCGTTAAGTTCGACAGCTGCTTACGAGTGAAGACCGCGGCAACCTCAGCAGCCTTACGCGAGGAAAAGAGCCCGAGCGCCCGGCCACCGGAGGCTTCGACGAGTTCAGCGATTTCGGCCAGAGAGGCCTCAGACAAACCGTCCCGACCTGGCGGAGGTAACGAGCGTGCGATGTACAAGATGCCCTGCCGGCGATACTGGAACGGCGAGCCGACGTCCAGTCCCCGCCAGGGAATGACGCCAACGTCAAGATCATTTGCAGCGGCTTCGCCTTCCTCTCGATCACTCCGCAGCCGCGATGGATCAACGCGCTCCTCATCCTTCAGCCCGACGCTGCTTGCCATCGGGGTGAAGTCACCGCCCAACTTGAGAGTCGCAGAGGTCAATACGGTGGTGTGTTCGCCGAAGATTCGCGACCTCATCAGTCCCGCCACCGACAGCGGGGAGACTCGCGCCTCCCGTCCGAACCGTTCCCGATCGGCCACCCACACCACGTCGTGTTTGTCTAGGCCGGCCATCCGTTCCGCGATGTCGAAGATCTCCTTGACCGCAGCCGTCGTCTGGCGTCTGTCAGGACCTTGGTTGTCTCCGCTGGTCAATGCGGTGATCACAGCCCGAGCCGAGTTCCGCACGGTCTCGCAGGCGGCGACGAACGAACTGTCCGGGTCCTCCACGCGCTCCAGAGCGGCGGCATCTAAGGCCATGCGTAATGTCCTAGCTGATTCCAGGAGCTCCTCCGCGGCCTCGTCGTCGAGATGGACCTGCGCGCGACGGGCGACACGCTCAATCATCTGCGGACTCAATTCGGCCGATGCGGCACCGGTGACCCGGGACACCAGCTCATGCGCCTCATCGATGATCACCGCTTTGTGCTCGGGGAGCGCCGTCGCGCCGTGCATGGCATTGATCGCAAGAAGTGCGTGATTGGTGACAACGAGGTCAGCCGCCCGCGCGGCGTCGCGCGAGCCTTCAACGAAACATTCCGCTCCGTAAGGGCAGCGCTGCACGCCCAGACACTCGCGAACTGGAATAGAGATCTGCGCCCAGCCTCGGTCGGTATGGGGCGGCGCGTCATCGCGGTCGGCCAGCCCGTGCTGTGCCGCCTGATCTTCTGCCCAGCCGCGCAATGCCACAACCTCCGCACCGAGGACTGACTCCGGCGTACTCTGCGGCGAGGCTTTGATGCTTTCGATCAGATCGTCGGCTGGAATCAGCGCCTCTTGATCTTCAGCAGCAACTTCCCGAACCCGCAACATGCAGGCGTAGTTGGTGCGTCCCTTGAGGATCGCGTGCCGCGGCCTCCGGCCGGTAACCGACTCAACCGCATCAAGTGCTGCGGGAATGTCATTGGTGGCCAGCTGGGCCTGCAACGCCAGCGTCGCGGTCGCCACGACGATGCGATCGCCCGGATGCCGGATCAGCCAGAGCAGCGCGGGGGCCAGATAGCCCAGAGATTTCCCGGTTCCGGTGCCTGCCTGGACGAGCAAATGGCTTTCTACTTCCAGGCTCTCGGCGATGGCATCAGCCATCTCGACCTGACCAGGTCGATCGGTGCCACCGATCGCCTTGACCGCAGCCGCAAGAACGTCGCGGTGCCCTACCTCTAGCGCGACGCCCTTATTTGTTGCGGTCACCGCAGAACTCTAATCACGGCTGGCATCACAGTTGGGGCAACCAGCCAGCATCGTTTATGCGCGCCTTAGTGATGCAGTGCTCAGGAGCTCGTACGGAGCTAGCTCGGCAGCCAGCGACGGACTCACCCGAGCGGTGACCAGCGTGCCGTCTGCGAGATGTTCTGTGGTCAAGAACTCGCCAGTTTGGTGAATGCGATTGACCAGATCCCCGCGCTCGTACGGGACAAGTGCGCGAATCTCGATCTCCGGTCGCGGCAGCGACGATTCGATGGTCGCGCGGAGCTTGTCAATACCCTCTCCGGTACGCGCCGAGACAAAGACAGCGTCGGGATAGGTGCCGTGCAGCAGGCTCAGCGTTTCAGCGGCGGCACGGTCGATCTTGTTGATCACGATCAGTTCCGCGATTCCTCCGGCGCCAATGTCGCCCAGCACCCCGCGTACGGCAGCAATCTGACCGATCGGATCGGAGTTCGATGCATCCACGACATGCACTAAGAGATCCGCAAGCGCCGACTCCTCCAAAGTCGACGCAAAAGCCTCGACCAGGTCATGCGGCAGATGCCGTACAAAGCCGACAGTGTCTGTCAACGTGTAGAGCCTGCCGTCCGCTGCAGCGGCCCGGCGAGTAGTTGGGTCGAGCGTCGCAAAGAGGGCGTCATCAACCAGCACGCCGGCGCCCGTAAGCCGATTGAGCAAGCTGGACTTGCCTGAGTTGGTGTATCCGACAATCGCCACGGACGGGACTTCATGACGGCGACGTTCCGCGCGTTTGGTTTCCCGAGTGGTGTCCATCTCGCGTAGCGCGGCTCGGAGCTTTGCGATGCGGCTGTTGATGCGGCGCCGGTCGGTTTCCAGCTTCGTCTCGCCTGGACCACGACCGCCTATACCAACACCGCCGCTGGCGCGACCGCCCACCTGCCTGGACAGATTGCCGCCCCAACCGCGTAACCGCTGTTTCAGGTACTGCAGCTGGGCCAGCTCGACCTGCGCCTTGCCCTCAGCACTTCTGGCGTGAGCGGCGAAAATGTCGAGGATCAGTGCTGTCCGGTCAATGACCTTGACCCCAGTGCGGTCCTCGAGATTGCGTAGCTGGGCCAGGGTCAATTCGCCATCGCAGATCACCGTGTCGGCACCGGTGGCGATCACCACCTCGCGCAACTCGGCAACCTTGCCGCGGCCAATGTAGGTGGCCGGGTCCGGTCGTTCTCGGCGTTGGATGAGGCCTTCCAGAACTTGCGACCCAGCTGTTTCCGCTAACAGTTTGAGTTCGGCGATCGAGTTGCCGGCACTTACTTCGCTGCCAATGGTCCATACGCTGACCAGAACCACCCGCTCCAATCGAAGCTGGCGGTATTCGACCTCACTGATGTCGGCGAGCTCGGTGGACATGCCTGCCACGCGACGCAGCGAAAGCCGATCCTCCAGAGCCTGCTGGTCTCCGTCGTAACGTGCTTCGTCTGATGCCGATGGCTCGAGCCGCTCGACCAGCAGCTCGTCATCTGGTGTCGATTGAAATTGGTGGTCTCGTTGCGGAGCTGTCATATCCCGACCAGAATCTCACGACCCGACAAGTCGTTGCGAAGCGTTTTCCAGCCGGCTCGCTGATCAGCCTCATGATCACGTTCGACAGGGCTTAGGAATAGGGCTTAGAAGAGCGTGTAGCCACCGTCGATGACCAGGACCGTGCCGGTCATGAACGAGGAGGCATCCGAGGCAAGATAGACCACGCTGGGACCCAATTCTGATGGCATTGCATACCGCCGCATCGGGGCGTCGTCGATCCAGTGGCGCCTGAATTCTGGCTTGTCGACTGGGGCCATCTCGGTCTTGATGTAGCCAGGTGCCAGGGCGTTCACCCGGACGCCGTGCGGTGCCCATTCCGCGGCCAGCGACCGGGTGAGCTGGTGAACGGCCGCCTTGGATGCGTTGTACCCCGGCTGCCACTGTGGTCGGTTGACGATGTTGGCAGAGATGGAGCCGATGTTGATGATGGCCCCACTGTGTTGCTCGACCATCTGTCGACCGAACTCTTGCGAGCAATGCCAGACGCCGTTGACGTTGACGTCCATCACGAACTCCCATTCCTCCTCGGTCACCTCAAGGGATGGCCGGTGAATACACGCGCCGGCGTTGTTCACCAGCACATCGACCTTGCCGAGGCGGTCCATGATCTCGCCGACGGCCCGGCGCACCTGATCCGCCTCAGTGACGTCGGCAGCCACCGCTATGGCCGTAACCCCAAGACGCTCGAGCTCGGCGGTCACCTCTAGTGATCCGCCAGTGTCTCGAACCAGAAGGACGACATCGCTGCCGGCCTCAGCCAGAGCGGTAGCAAGTGCCCGGCCGATGCCCCGGTTGGCGCCGGTGACAACGGAGACCTTTCCGGACAGAGAAAACGCGTCGAGGACAGACATTGGCGGCTCCTTTGGCTAGACCGGCCGGGGTGCACCCGTTGCGGCGGAGATGGGAATGCGAGTTTCCAGGACTTCGCGGTCAGGGACTGTGAGCTCGCCATGCGCTACCAGAACCGCGGGTCCCGTCAGGTAGGCCCCTTCGCTGGTCAGCTCAACCTCAACAGTGCCGCCGGGCACATCTACCCGATAGGTCACCGGCAAGGGCTTGTGATCCTGACCATAGGCCCGTGCCGCCGCTGCGGCGGCGACCGTACCAGTACCGCACGAGCGGGTTTCGCCGACTCCCCGTTCGTACACGCGCATAGCGATGTGTTGTGGGCCACAGTTGCGTACGAATTCCAGATTGACGCCTTGCGGAAACTCCTCTGCAGGATTCCAGTCCGGGCCGGTATGAAGGGGCAGCCCATCAAGGTGGTCCACGAAGCTCACCGCATGAGGATTGCCCACGTCAGCCCTCAGGGCCTTGAACTCAGCTCCATCAGCCGTGGTGACAACGACCCAGCGATCTTGGATCGCAACGGGTCCCATCGAAACCCGGATCCTGCCGTCTGGCAGCGCAGTCGCCACCTTGAGCCCACTTCGGGTAGCAAGGTTCACGATCGGCCCGCTGGTCAGGTCGTGCTCGAGCAGGAAGCGAACAAAGACTCGGATGCCATTTCCGCACATCTCTGCGATCGATCCATCGGCGTTGCGGTAGTCCATGAACCACAGCCGACCGTCGCCATCCCAACTCTCTACATGCTTGGCGAGCACTGCCCGCAGCAGGCCATCGGCACCAATCCCAGCTCCGCGGTCGCAGATGAAGCGCACTTCGGCAGCCCCGAGGTCAAGCATCGATTCGCGATCGAGCAGGACAACGAAGTCGTTCTCGGTGCCGTGCCCTTTAGCGAACGACCACCTGCGCATAGGCCTCAGTCTTCCATCCCAGATGGAGGTAGAAGGCCGGCTGGCATAGCTCCGATTTCGATCGGTGCGGCCAGACCGTACGTGGCCGAGATGAGATCGGGTCGGTCATAGGACAACCAGTGAATCCGCGGGTCCTTTCGGAACCATGAATCCTGCCGGCGGGCGAACCTCCGAGTGGCGGTGATGGTGAGCTCTCGGGCTTCGGCCTCGCTGATCTCCCCGTCCAGAAACCGCAGCACCTGTCGATAGCCAAGAGCTCGCGATGCGGTCAGGCTGGCGCGCAGCCCAATGGCGGCGAGTCGGCGAACTTCGTCCACGAACCCGGCAGCCCACATCGCGTCCACACGCGCGGCAATCCGAACGTCCAAGGTCGCCCGATCGATCGCAAGACCGATCTGGACAACATGGTGGAGCCGGTAATGATGCTCTGGTAACAACGCAGAAAACGGCCGCCCAGTCAGCTCAATGACCTCCAGGGCCCGAATGATCCGCCGGGTGTTGCCGGGAAGAATGCGCGCGGCAGCCACGGGATCCACATCGATCAACCTTTGGTGCAGCCGCCCCGCGCCGAACGTTGTCAGTTCGCTCTCCAGCCGAGCTCGTAGAACCGGATCGGTCCCTGGAAACTCGAAATTATCGATGATGGCTCGTACGTATAGGGCGGATCCGCCCACCACGATCGGCACGACGTTGCGCGTCTGGCAGTCGGCAATTGCTGCTCGTGCGACTTGCTGAAACTCCGCGACGGTCCAGGTTTCGTTTACTTCCAACAGGTCGATCATGTGATGGCGTATTTCGGCGCGCTCACTGACTGAAGGTTTCGCTGTACCGATGTCCATGCCGCGATAAATCAGCATGGAGTCCGCATTCACGATCTCCGCCGGCTTCTTTTCGGCCCGATAATGCCTAACCAGTTCGGCAGCCAAATGCGATTTCCCAGCGGCAGTTGGGCCAACCAGTACGACCGTCACGCCCAAAGTTTGGCTCAATATGTATGGCGTTCAGGCAATCGATCGACATTTTTCGGAGCCTGGAGTACAACGGAAGGTGGTCTATTTTCGGAGAGGTGGCACGGCGATGGGCATCTTCGACAAGGCGAAGGACGCCATGAGCGGGCAGCAAGACAAGGTTGACGCCGGTGTTGAGCAGGCCGGCGACATGGTCGACGAGAGGACCGACAGCAAGTACGCCGAGCAGGTCGACCAAGGCCAGGACATGGCAAAGGACAAGCTGGGCGGCCTAACGGGTGATCAGCCGGAGCAGCCTGCTTAAAGCATTGGGTTTCATAGGGACCTGGTGAACTAACCGCCAGCGATTTCAGGAGCGGTCGGATCGGCTGAGTCTCGCTTCTGCTCGCGCTGAACGTACTCCTCAATTGCCTCGACGTTGGTCTGTGATCGTCGCACGACGGCGACGAGAGCACTCATCGTGGCGACTTCCTCGACTTGCTCCTTGATAAACCACTGCATGAACTGGTCCGAGGCGAAGTCGCTCTCGTCGCGTGCCGTTTTTGTCAGCTCGTTGATCTGGGCGGTGACGCGGCGCTCCTGCTCGAGTGCAAGTTCGACGGGTGCCACGATGTCAGGAAAGTCGACCTGCGGAGCGCTTACTCCGGGAACGACGACCGGAGCATCCTGATCAATCAGGTACTTGATCATCATCATCGCGTGGTTTCGCTCCTCCAGCGCCTGAGCGTAGAAGAAGCTCGCCATCTGCGGCATCGTGAGGGCGTCGTAGTAGACGGCGCATGCCACATACTGCTGGTGCGCGGCGAACTCATGCCCTATCTGAAAGTTGAGCTGCTCGACAAAGGGTTCGGCGGGCATGCGACGGCTCCTCCAGCAACTGGTTAATGTGCGGCGCAGGTTTCGGCGGCCTGCACGATAGCAGGGACGCCGACGGTCGGCATGCCGAGATTGATTGCCGCACGACCAGGAGTTTCCGATACCGACTGACTGGCTTGCCAAGCGTCGCCGCCTCGGGTGCGGCGCAGGGTCACCAGTCCGGCATCGGCGTTGAGATAGTGGGGAGCGGCGTACGTGATGATCACATCGGCGATGTCGCCAGGCCGCGGACGCTCTCCCGGCGCCTCAGGAACTGAGACGTGGACGAGCCGGTTGTCGCGTGCTCTGCCCGACATTCGATGAGTCGTTGCATCCTTACGGCCCTCGCCATCGGCGAACATCACCTCCACCTTCCGGCCGACCTGTTTGGAGTTCTCCTCCATGGCGACTTGGCCGACCAGCTCTACGAGGCGGTCATAGCGCTCCTGGACCACCGGCTTTGGAATCTGACGGTCCATCGTCGCCGCCGGTGTTCCGGGACGGATGGAGTACTGGAAAGTGAAGGCCGACGCGAATCGCGCAGCGGCGACCACGTCAAGGGTTGCCTGGAAGTCCTCCTCGGTCTCTCCTGGAAAGCCAACGATGATGTCGGTGGTGATGGCGGCCTCTGGCATTGCGGCGCGCACCTTGTCGATGATGCCCAGATAGCGCTCGCTGCGATATGAACGACGCATCGCGCGCAGCACTGCATCGGATCCAGACTGCAGGGGCATATGCAGCTGGGGCATGACATTGGCTGTTTCAGCCATCGCCGCGATGAGGTCGTCGGTGAAGTCCTTCGGATGAGGCGAGGTGAAGCGGAGACGTTTCAGGCCGTCGATCTCGCCGCAGGCCCGAAGCAGTTTTGCAAAGGCCCGCCGGTCACCGAACTCCACGCCGTACGCGTTGACGTTCTGACCGAGAAGCGTCACCTCCTGAACTCCCTCGGCCACCAAGGCTCTGATCTCGGCGAGAACGTCGCCTGGTCTGCGGTCGGTCTCTTGGCCGCGTAGTGCAGGCACGATGCAGAAGGTGCAGGTGTTGTTGCAACCGACGCTGATGGAAACCCACGCTGCGTAGGCCGAATCCCGCCTAGTCGGCAGATTGGACGGGAAGGTCTCCAAAGCCTCCTTGATCTCAACCTGCGCCTCATGCTCAATTCGGGCACGTTCCAGCAGTACCGGCAAGGAGCCAATGTTGTGTGTGCCAAACACCACGTCCACCCACGGCGCCCGATTGAGGATGGTGTGCTTGTCCTTCTGCGCTAGGCAGCCACCGACGGCGATTTGCATGCCGGGCCGTGCCTTCTTGGCCGGCAACAGGTTGCCTAGGCTCCCGTAAAGCCGGTTGTCGGCGTTCTCACGCACCGCGCAGGTGTTGAACACCACAACGTCAGGCAGCGCGTGTTCGGCAGATCTGAGGTAGCCCGCCTCCTCGAGCAATCCGGCGAGCCGCTCGGAATCGTGCACATTCATTTGGCACCCGTAGGTGCGAATCTGATACGTGCGTGGACGAGCGGTTGGATGCGCCTCTTTTACTGCCGACATAGCAGACCAAGAGTAATAGTCAGACGGCCGTGGCGATAAAGTGCCAATCTGTGAGTATCGCTCCAACCGGTGAACAGTACGAGATCATCTTCGGCACCCAGCGTGCCGTTGTTACCGAGGTTGGTGCCACGCTCCGCAGCTTCTCGGTCGACGGCCGCGATGTGGTACGCGGCTTCAATGTAGATGAGCCGAGCACCCTCGGTCGTGGGCAGAACCTGATTCCGTGGCCGAACCGGATTCGGGACGGTCGCTACGTCTTCAATGGAGCCAGCCAGCAGCTGGCGTTGAGTGAGCCGGACCGGCACAACGCAATTCATGGACTTGTCAGCAATGTCCCCTGGGTCCTGATCGACAGACAAGCCGACGCGGTCACAAATCGGGTGCGCATCTACCCTCAGCATGGCTGGCCCGGCACCTTGGAAGCGACGATCACCCATCGGATCGACGCGCAAGGTCTGACGGTCAGAGTGGAAGCGACGAATCTCGGCACTGAAGAGTTGCCGTTCGGGTATGGGGCACACCCTTACCTGACCGTCGGTGAGTCCACGGTTGATGACGTCGCGCTGACGGTGCCTGCTGCGTCCTATCTGGAGGTCGACGACCGGCTGCTCCCGGTCAAGATCTCACCAGTCGCAGACACCACCTATGACCTGCGCAGCGGCCCGGTGCTGGGATCGGTAAATCTCGATACAGCCCTGACCGACTTAGACCGTCAATCCGACGGCCGCTGGCAGGTCAGGCTCGTGCTCGGCGAACGCACTGTCGAGCTGTGGGGCGACGAGACGATGCACTGGGTGCAGGTGTTTACCGGCGGGCCGAGCCGTCAGTCATCCATCGCGGTCGAGCCCATGACATGCGGGCCGGATGCATTCAATGGTGGCCCGACCCATGATGACTTGCGCGTACTGGTCGCCGATGAGACGTTCGTAGGCGAGTGGGGCATCTCCGATAGATAGCCTTGCAATGCGTCTCAACCGCGCAAAGAACTTACGGCCGTAACCGAAAATCCACACGTATTCCATGCTTTTTCGTCTGTCATTCGTCTAGGGTCGGGCGCATGGCGAAGTCCGAACTCTCGTCAGAGGAGGCGCACACTCAAGCCTCACCGGGATTCGAAGCTGTTCCGGGTCCGACTACGGGTCCGTCAGTAGCCCCCGGCGATCTCGGCGGTCCTGTGGTGGTGCTCAGTGATGTTGATAAGCACTTCGGTGAGCTGTATGTGCTTCAGAAGATCAATCTCACTGTGCGCAAGGGGGAGGTCGTCGTCGTCCTGGGACCGTCAGGGTCCGGAAAGTCGACATTGTGTCGGGTGATCAACCGGCTGGAAACGATTGAGTCTGGCACCATCACCATCGACGGTCAGCCACTTCCCTTAGAAGGCAAGGCATTGGCTCAGCTACGGGCTGACGTCGGGATGGTGTTTCAATCGTTCAATCTCTTCGCCCACAAGACCGTCTTGGAGAACGTCACGCTTGGTCCGATCAAGGTACGCAAAACGCGCGCCGCGGAGGCCAAGAAGCGAGGCATGGAGCTGCTAAAGCGAGTTGGAGTCGATTCACAGGCTGAGAAGTATCCGGCTCAGCTCTCCGGCGGCCAGCAGCAGCGAGTGGCGATTGCCCGGGCACTCGCCATGGATCCCAAAGTGATCTTGTTTGACGAGCCGACGTCAGCCTTGGACCCGGAAATGGTGAATGAGGTGCTGGACGTCATGATCTCTCTTGCCCGCCAGGGCATGACCATGATCGTGGTCACTCATGAGATGGGCTTTGCTCGCAAGGCCGCTAATCGGGTCGTCTTCATGGATGACGGCCAGATCGTCGAGGAGGCTGATCCAAAATCCTTTTTCACGAGCGCGCAAAGTGCTCGAGCCAAAGACTTCCTGAGCAAGATCTTGACCCATTAACTCGGCGACGAAGTTCCGCTGCGTCTCATCTCGACCGGTTACTGGCAACGAATGAAGTTCGATCGGTCATCAGCCAAGATCCGAGCCCGCCAACCTCGGATCGCACAACACACAAGGAGAAAGAAAAGCAATGAACATCAGCAAGAAGATCATCGCCGGGACGGCGGGATCGGTGTTGGCGCTCACCATGGCTTCCTGTGGTGGTGGCGGCGGCGCCGGCAGCGCCACGGGCGACACACTCACGATTGGCATCAAGTACGACCAGCCGGGGTTGGGTCAAAAAGTCGGAGAGGACTTCAAGGGCTTGGATGTCGACGTGGCGAGATACGTCGCCAAGGAACTCGGCTTCGAGGGCGACAAAGTGATCTTCAAGGAGACCCCGTCGGCCCAGCGTGAGACTGCGATTCAGGGCGGTCAGGTTGCGTTGATCTTCGCGACCTACTCGATCACCGACGCGCGGAAGGAGAAGGTGTCCTTCGCCGGGCCTTATTTCATCGCTGGTCAGGACTTGCTGGTGGCTGCCGATAACACCGCCATCACCGGACCGGAGACGATGAACGGCAAGACATTGTGCTCCGTAACTGGCTCGACTCCGGCCGAGAAGATCAAAAAGGAATATGCGACGACGGTGAAGCTGTTTGAGCAGGACACCTACTCCAAGTGCGTGGAGGCTTTGCTCGGCGGGACCGTAGACGCGGTGACGACGGATAACGTGATCTTGGCCGGTTTCGCTGCCCAGCCGCAATACACAGGCAAGCTCAAAGTCGTCGGTAAGCCGTTCTCGACCGAGAGGTACGGCGTCGGTCTCAAGAAGGGCGACACCGAGCTGTGCGGGAAGGTCAACTCTGCACTCGAGAAGATGGTCTCCGACGGATCCTGGCAGAAAGCGGTCGAAGCCAACGTCGGCCCGTCGGGCTTCAAAGTCGACACCTCGACGAACCCACCGAAGCCCGACCCCTGCGCAGCGGCGTAGGGAGTCCTCGAACGTGCTTAGGGGCCCGCATACTGTCGTCGGCCCCGAGCGCGCAGAAGGTGCGATGAATGCTTAACGGTCTGTCCGAGCTCTTGGCCGAGTACAACGTGCCCGCGGCGTTCTGGATGACAATCAAGTTGACCGTCGTGTCCGCTATTGGGGCCCTGCTGATCGGCACGATCATCGCGATCATGCGAGTATCCCCCGTGGCGGTGTTCAGATCGTTCGGCACGGCGTACGTCACGCTGGTTCGCAATACGCCGCTTACGCTGATCGTCTTCTTCTGTGCCTTCGGGTTTTACATCACCCTGCAGTACCGGCTCGGGTCACAAGACTCACCCATCGATGTGCAGAACTTCCGCTGGGGAGTCTTGGCGCTGGCGGTATATCACGCCGCCTTCGTTGCCGAGGCGTTGCGGAGCGGGATCAATAGCGTGCCCAAGGGCCAGGCTGAGGCCGCTAGAGCCATCGGCCTGGACTTCGGCGCGACGTTATCGAACGTGGTGCTGCCTCAAGCTTTTCGCGGGGCCATCGCACCGCTGGGCAATGTGCTTATCGCGCTCACCAAGAACACCACGGTGGTGGCCACCATCGGCGTGGCTGAAGCGTCTTATCTGATGAAGGGAATGATCGAGTTCCGTCCTGACTTGATCTACGCGATCTTCGTCATCATGGCGACCGGATTCGTGATCTTGACACTGCCCGTCGGAGTTCTTTTCACTACCCTGTCACGGCGACTGGCGGTGAGGCGATGAGCGCCGAATCGAGTGTGCTGTTCGATGCTCCGGGGCCCCGAGCGCGCCGCCGGTACATGGTCATAGCCATCGTTGGCAGTCTCAGCATACTCGCATTGCTGTACCTGGTGATCAGCGCACTGGCGGCGAAAGGCCAGTTCACGGCCGCCAAGTGGAGCCCGTTTCTTGATCCGGTCACCTGGACGTCTTACTTGTTGCCAGGCCTCAGGGCGACTCTGGTCGCCGCATTCTTCTCGGTGATTCTGGCGATTATCTGCGGAATCTTGCTAGGAATGGGGCGCCTGTCCGAGGCTGCACCGGTGCGCTGGGCGTGCGGTGTCTTCGTGGAATTCTTCCGCGCTGTTCCGGTGCTGATGATGATGCTTTTCGCCTATTACGTCTTCCTCTTCGGCTTCCAGATCTCCGGCGAGGCTCTTCCGCTGCTCGGCGTGATCGCAGGACTTACGTTTTACAATTCCTGCGTTATCGCTGAGCTCATCCGCTCCGGAGTCGGAGCACTACCGAAAGGTCAGCTGGAGGCCGGGCTGGCGATCGGGCTTACACCGTTCGCGACGCTGCGCCTCGTGCTGCTGCCGCAGGCCATAACCATAATGCTGCCCTCTATCGTCAGTCAGCTCATCGTGATCCTGAAGGACTCTGCGCTCGGATTTTTGATCTTGTATCCAGAGCTGGTGCGCAGCGGCCAAACGCTGGCCTCTCTGGAAGGAAACATCATTCCGACCTTCATGGTGGTAGCTGCAATCTTCATCATCATCAACTATCTGTTGACGCGGCTCGCGCACTACTTGGAGCGGCGGCTGCAGACCCGGCGACGCGGCCCGAGACTGCCTCAGGCGCAGCCTCTTAGGAGCCCGTCCATGGCACCGGGCGGTGCCATGGCGGCGTCAGGTCCAAACTAACGGATCCGAACTAGCGAGCGGTCTCCGTCGCTCGGGACTCCCGAACCACAGTCACCTTTATCTGGCCGGGGTAGGTGAGTTCTTCCTCAATCTGCTTGGCAATGTCGCGAGCGAGCACCTGCGCCTCGATGTCGTCGACCGCATCGGGAGCAACCATGACTCGGATCTCCCGGCCAGCCTGCATGGCGAAGACCTTGTCTACCCCTTCGCGAGCGCCGGCAATCTCTTCCAGCCGCTCCAACCGCTGAACGTACGCCTCGATGCTCTCCCGCCGCGCGCCCGGCCGGCTACCACTGATCGCGTCCGCCGCTTGAACCAGAACAGCCTCCACCGTGCGTACTTCCACTTCGTTGTGATGCGCCTCGATGGCATGCACGACATCCGTGTGTTCACCGTACTTGCGAGCAAGATCAGCACCGACAATTGCGTGCGACCCCTCGACCTCATGTGTCAGTGCCTTGCCGATGTCATGCAGGAAGGCGGCGCGCTTGCAATGGGTGACATCGAGGCCGAGCTCGGCAGCCATAAGTGCGGCGATGTGTGCACTTTCCACCAGATGCTTGAGCACGTTCTGCCCGTACGAGGTGCGGTAGCGCAGCGTACCCAGCACCGGAACGAGTGCTGGATGCAGATCCGAGATGCCAACCTCGGCCATCGCATCCTCAGCCGCCCGCAGACACTGCGCCTGAATCTGGCTCTTGCTCCGCTCATGCACTTCTTCGATGCGAGCGGGGTGGATTCGCCCATCGGCCACTAGCTCGGTGAGCGTCATTCGGGCTGTTTCCCGCCGAACTGGATCGAAACAGGAAAGCAGGACCGCTTCTGGCGTGTCGTCAATCATGACGTTTACCCCGGTGACCTGCTCGAATGCCCTGATGTTGCGGCCCTCCCGACCGATGATTCGGCCCTTCATGTCATCGCCCGGAAGATGGACCGCCGAAACCACCGACTCCGAGGTCAGCTCGGACGCTAGACGCTGAATAGCTCCGACAATGATTTGCTGTGCCCTCGCATCCGATTCCCGAACCGCCTGACGTTCGATATCTCGAGCGAGAAGAACCGCCTGCCGCTTGGCGTCATGCTCCACTGACGCTACGAGCTCCGCCTTCGCGTGCTCGGCGGTTAAGCCAGCGATGCGCTCCAGGGTGCTCTGCTGCTGAGCTTCCAGCTCCCCAAGCATCCGTCTCTGATTCTTGAGCTCGTTCTTCAGTTCCTCTAACTGCCTGCTTTTCTCCTCCAGGCCTCGTATATCACTGTCCAGCCGTTCCTCACGATCGGAGAGGCGTTGCCCACGACGTTCCAGATCGGCACGCTGCTCACGAAGCTCGGTGCGCCGAGCCCGTGACTCTTCTTCGGCTTCGGCACGGGCGGCCTGAGCCGATGCAAGCAACTTCTCGGCTTTAGCGCGAAGTTCTCGAACCTCCGTCTCCGAGCCGGACTGCTCCTTCACGGGGGAATCAGAATCGCCACCGTCTCGGTCACCCGAAGTCGCTCCAGAGGGCGACTGAAGCGACGTTCCAGCCGACTGCGGTGTTCCGGTTGTGGATGTCCCAGCTGGCGATGTTCCGGGCTGGACTCCATGTTGATAGACGCCCGCGCCGTGACGTCCGCGTCGGGCCATGACCAGTGTGGCCAGTCCGACGACTGCGATTAGTAAGAAAAGACCGACAACTATAAGTGCTTCAAAAACCCCGCCCACCGTCGCGCTCCTGTCTACACGCTTGCACGTGCACTGGAAGGATCCGCAACGCGAAAAACAAATAACCGACGTTCAATTAGTGAACGCCGGGGTCCCCCAAATAACTCCTTTGACTTGAAAAGAACCGTTTCATTAGTTAACTCATCCGGACCAGTGTTTGGTCCCGGCTTTCATCATATCGTTCAGGCGTTGTCGGATACCTCGTGTTTGCAGAGTATGTCCGGTCATCGCCTTGGTCAAGCACATATGTGAAATCTCACACTGCAGGGTGTGTTACTCACTAGTAGGTCTTCGCAGCAGTTCGTTCAGCACTTGCACGGTGACAGCGGTATTGAAACCACGTCGGCCGAGTATTCCGGCCAACCGCCGATACTGCACGTCGCGCGTCAGTCCGCTCATCGTGGCTCGTTTTCGCTCGACTAAGTCGCGAGCAGTGATCAGTTCCGCGTTAAGGTCGACGTCATCGAGCGCTCTGTCGATATTGCCACGTTCGACTCCCTTTGCCTCCAGTTCACGCCTGAGCGCGCGGCGAGAGAGGTGGCGACGCTGCTGGCGCGAAGCGACCCAGTCAACTGCAAACGATTCATCGTCAACGAGCCCGACCTCCTGCATTCGATCGAGTACTGCCTCCTTCGCGCTTGACGGCACATTCTTCGCCTCAAGAGCCTGGTCAAGCTCGTGTCTGGTATGCGCTCGTGTTGTCAGCTTGCGTAATGCGATGCTCCGGGCGACTGATTCAGCATCCACGTGATCATCAGATGGTTCAGCAGCAGACTGATTGGCTGTTGTGGCTGGTCGCACTTCGCCGCGCTGTTGCAGCCACTCTCGCGCGTCGATCGGCACTGGGCTAGAACTCCACCTCACCGGTCACCGGATCGATGCCTGCCGGCAGATCGATCTTGGGACCGATGCCCATCCGCTCCTTAATCTTCTTCTCCAACTCATCGGCCAGATCAGGATTGTTTCGAAGATAGCTGCGAGCGTTCTCGCGTCCCTGACCCAATTGATCGGCATCGTAAGTAAACCAAGCCCCAGCCTTACGAATGATTCCCGTGTCCACACCCAAATCAATCAAACTGCCTTCGCGACTGATTCCTTGCCCGTAAAGAATATCGAACTCAGCTTGCTTGAATGGGGGCGCGACTTTGTTTTTGACTACCTTTACCCGCGTACGGTTGCCGACCATTTCCTGCCCGTCTTTGAGCGTCTCGATACGCCGCACATCCAGCCGCACTGACGAGTAGAACTTAAGTGCACGGCCACCCGTTGTGGTCTCGGGTGATCCGAACATCACTCCTATCTTCTCCCGAAGCTGATTGATGAAGATCGCTGTCGTGCCAGCGCCGCTCAAAGCGCTGGTCATCTTCCGAAGGGCCTGACTCATGAGCCGTGCCTGAAGACCAACATGGTTGTCACCCATCTCCCCCTCGATCTCGGCCCGAGGTGTCAACGCGGCGACCGAGTCGATCACGATCAGGGACAACGCACCGGAGCGGATCAACATGTCGGCAATCTCCAGCGCCTGCTCGCCGTTGTCCGGCTGACTGACCAGAAGGGAATCTGTATCTACGCCGAGACGCCTTGCATAATCAGGATCCAACGCATGCTCGGCATCGATGAACGCGCAGATGCCTCCCTCAGCTTGGGCGTTGGCGATCGCATGCAAGGCCACGGTTGTCTTGCCGCTCGACTCGGGACCGTAGATCTCAACCACTCGACCTCGAGGCAGCCCACCGATACCGAGAGCTATGTCGAGGGCAATGGAGCCGGTGGGAATGACCTCGATCGGCGCCCGGACCTCCTCACCGAGGCGCATCACCGATCCCTTTCCATACTGCTTGTCGATCTGCGCGAGTGCTGCCTCAAGTGCCTTCTCGCGGTCTTCCGCAGCCCGATCTTGGGTGGGCCGATTTTGGGTGGCCATCGTGATCCTTCCCCTCGCCATCAGACATTTTCTGATATCTCCGGCGCTATGTGTGTCTGAAAGTCTTGCGCTGTGACCCTAAGGACGAGCACTGACAATCGTTCGGTCGCACGGAATTCTGTGGATAACCCGTCCGGACGCCTGGTGGATAACCTACCGAACGTCTGTTCGAACTGTATTCGACACGCCGTGCTGGGAACACATCAACCCAGCCGTCTGATCAGCAAACACAGATTCGGCGAAGGCCGCTCAGTGACCTCGTCAGCGATCCCGTGCCGGCAGTTCCAAGGCTGCCCAAACGGCGCGCCAGATGATCTTGCACGGCACTCCGTCCGCGAGCGCTTGCACAACAGTGCGCTGGTCAAGTGCAGCAAGGCTGTACTCCGATGCCCAGACGCGGAAGTATCCCGCACCGAGGTGTAGCTGTAACCGCTCCCAGAGCTCGGTCTCCTTCATAGCCGCCATTGTGCCTGCGGAGCTCCGCCGCCAGATCCGGCAGCCAAAAGCTGTCAGTCGGCGAGGGCAAGATAGACAACGTGCGTGCTGATCCACGGCCTGCTGATCCGCTGGCTGTCTTCTCCCCGGCTACCGCGACGTGGTTTCGGGAAGTCTTCGCGCGTCCAACCGACGCTCAGGTAGGCGCCTGGCAGGCCATCTCCAGTGGTGAAAATGCGCTCGTCATCGCACCAACTGGTTCCGGCAAGACGCTGGCCGCCTTTCTGTGGGCCCTCGACGATCTGACGCGTTCGCCACAGCCCAACCTCAAGCAACGCTGCCGAGTCCTTTATGTCTCGCCACTCAAGGCACTGGCGGTCGACGTCGAACGAAATCTGCGCGCGCCACTGGCCGGCATCACGCAAACTGCCCTGCGCCTGAACCAAACACCGCCCAACGTCACAGTAGGCGTACGCTCCGGTGACACGTCGGCGGCAGACCGGCGGAGTCTCATCAGCCGGCCGCCGGACATCTTGATCACTACTCCGGAGTCGCTGTTCTTGATGCTGACGTCTGCGGCACGCGAGATGCTCCGCTCGGTCCAGACAGTCATCGTCGACGAGGTGCATGCCCTTGCGGGTACCAAGCGTGGCGCCCACCTCGAAGTCTCTCTGGAGCGGCTGGAAGCACTAACAGAGTCCCACGGACTTGCCTCGCCTAGACGTCCCCTGCAGCGCATCGGCTTGTCTGCGACTGTACGACCACCTGAGCGAGTCGCTGCCTTTCTCGGCGGGTCGCATCCGGTGCGTGTAGTGGCACCTCACGCGGACAAGTTATGGGACCTTTCCATCGTTGTGCCGGTCGAGGACATGAGCGATCTCGGTGCCACCGCCTCGACCCCCACCCACGACGGCCCATCGAGCCTCGATGACGAGCAGGCACCACCGAGGCCACCGTCCATCTGGCCGCACGTCGAAAACCGCATTCTCGACGTGATCACTGAGCATCGCTCAAGCATTGTCTTTGCCAACTCGCGGCGGCTCGCGGAGCGGCTTACCGCTCATCTGAATGATCTGCACGCTGACCGTCTCGGGGAGCTCACCGGAACCTTCTCACCACCAGCGCAAGTCATGGCCCAGTCGGGATCGTCGAAAGGCCACGACGGCAGCAGAGGCGCCGTGATCGCCCGGGCGCATCATGGCTCGGTCAGCAAGGAGCAGCGTGCGCAGATCGAGGACGACCTCAAAGCCGGCCGGCTGCCCTGTGTGGTGGCGACCTCCTCCCTGGAGCTCGGAATCGATATGGGCGCTGTCGATGTCGTTGTTCAGGTGGAGGCGCCACCGTCGGTCGCCAGCGGGCTGCAACGCGTAGGCCGTGCAGGCCACCACGTGGGCGCCACGTCTCACGGTGTGTTCTTTCCCAACCACCGCGGGGATTTGATCGCCTCAGCCCTCGTCGTTGAGCGCATGCGACAAGGCGCCATTGAGGAAGTCGCCGAGCTGCGTAATCCGCTGGACGTGCTTGCGCAGCAGATTGTGGCGATCGTCTCCATCGATGATGCCAAGGTGGACGAGCTGTACGCCTTGGTTCGCCGAGCACACAGCTTTCGCGACCTTCCGTACAGCGCCTTTGATGCGGTGCTCGACATGCTGAGCGGGCGCTATCCAAGCGAGGAGTTCGCCGAACTCCGACCGCGCCTCGTCTGGCATCGCGACACCGGTCTGTTGCTGGCCCGTCCCGGAGCTCAACGGCTCGCCGTGACATCGGGTGGCACGATTCCCGATCGCGGGCTCTTCGGCGTATTCCTAGTGGGTGAAGGCAACGCCTCAGGTCGGCACCAAGCAGGCCGTCGGGTTGGTGAGCTCGACGAAGAAATGGTTTACGAGACTCGAGTCGGCGACGTCTTCACCTTGGGCACGACAAGCTGGCGGGTGGAGCAGATCACCCATGATCAGGTACTGGTCTCCCCCGCCCCGGGCGCGCCGGGACGCCTCCCGTTCTGGAAAGGGGACGCACCGGGTCGCCCGTTGGAACTGGGACGGGCGTTCGGCAGGTTCGTCCGTGAGGTGGGCTCGTTGCAACCCGAGGCGGCCACAGCGCGGCTGCGTGAGGCCGGGCTTGACGAATTTGCTGCTGGCAATCTGGTGTCCTATCTGGCTGAGCAGCAGGCGACCACTGGCTCGCTACCAACCGATCGCACAGTTGTGTTCGAGCGATTCCGCGATGAGCTTGGCGACTGGCGAGTCTGCGTGCACTGCCCGCTCGGCACCGGAGTCCTTAGTCCTTGGTCACTTGCTGTGGAGCACGCGGCCCGAGAGCGCTACGGCATGGAAGTACAGGCGACCGCAACCAACGACGGCATAGTGCTGCGAATCCCCGACACCGAATCCGAGCCGCCGAGTGCTGAATTGCTGCTGTCGGACCCGGAGCTCATTGAGTCCGTGGTTACCGACGAGGTGGGCTCATCAGCCCTCTTCGCCGCCCGGTTCCGGGAAAATGCGGCCCGCGCCCTGCTGCTGCCCAGACGGGATCCAAAGTCTCGTTCACCACTGTGGCAGCAGCGGATGCGCTCCGCGCAATTGCTTACCGTTGCGGCGAAATACCCCGAGTTCCCGATCGTGCTGGAGACCATGCGGGAATGCCTGAATGATGTTTTTGATCTTGAGGGTTTGCTTGACGTCCAGCGGCAGATCGCCTCGCGATCGGTTCGGATTGTTGAGGTGGAGACAAAGGAGCCCTCGCCCTTTGCTCGCTCGTTGCTGTTCGGCTACGTAGGCGCATTCGTCTACGAGGGCGATGTTCCGCTTGCGGAACGGAAAGCGGCAGCGCTCTCGCTTGATGCAACTCTGCTGGCGGAGCTGCTCGGCAAGGATGGCATCAAGCAGCTGCTCGATGCCGAAGTCATTGCCCGCATTGAGGCTGATCTGCAGTGCATCAGTGCCGACAAACAGGTAACGACGCTGGAGCAGACATTTGATCTGCTGCGGACTGCTGGGCCGTTCACCCGCCGGGAGCTGATGGCCAGAGCTGCGTCCGGGTTTGAGGTCGCCGAGGCGGTCGACACCCTCATCAAGGATCGTCGGGTGGTCGAGCTTCGGATTGCCGGCCAGGAAATGCTGGCGGTCGCTGAGGACGTGCCCCGGCTGCGCGACGGCCTTGGGATACCCATTCCGCCTGGCGTTGCGGCGACGTTCACCGAGATTGCGCAGCATCCGATTGATGATCTTGTATTGCGTTGGGCCCGAACACACGGACCATTTGTGATCTCCTCGATTGCCCAGCGCTATGGATTGGGACGCGCGGTCGTTGAGTCGGCCTGCGACGGCTTGGTGACGTCCGGCACCTTGGTCGCCGGGTCGTTCGTCGACATGACGGGTGAGGCGGCCAATGAACGTCGCCAGTATTGTCACAGCCAGGTGCTGGCGTTGATCAAGAGACGGACGCTGGCGCTGCTGCGCAAGGGCGTCGAGCCGGTCGAGCAGGTCGCGTTTGCCCGCTTCCTGGCACAGTGGCAAGGCATCGGCTCAGGCGGTCGGGGCGTCGATGCCGTGCTGGGGGCAATTGAGCAGCTGTCCGGCTACCCCGTACCAGCCAGTGCTGTGGAGTCGATGATCTTGCCGGCACGCGTTGCCAACTACACGCCTTCCATGCTTGACGAGCTGACCGCGGCAGGTGAAATCTACTGGGTCGGAGATGGGCCTATCGGTGATTCGGACGGATGGCTGCGCTGGTATGTGGCAGATCAGGAGCCGCATCCGGCGCGGGGCGAACCGGAACAGTATCGCAGCCAGGAGATTCTGGCCGCCCTTGCCGACCGGGGCGCATCTTTCTTCGATGGTCTACTGCCGTCCGGATTAGCAATCTCAGACCGCTCCCACTACGTCGATGCCCTGTGGGAGCTGGTCTGGGCCGGACTGGTTGCCGCTGACACCTTTGCGCCGGTTCGCAGTCTTGTGACGAGTGGAGCACACAGAAGACCCAGCAGGCCGACCGCGAGAACGCATCGGATTCGGCTTGCAGGCGGAGGCCTAGGACGCCCGGCTCGTACGCCGCGGATGATCACGCCAACGACGGCGGGTCGCTGGTCCTTGATTCAGCGGTCCTCACCATCAGCCGGTGATCGTTTGGCCTCTGACATCTTTGCCTTACTCGATCGGTACGGCGTGGTGACCCGGGGAAGTGTCCTCACCGAGAATGCTGAAGGCGGCTTCGGTGCCGCGTACCGAGCGCTCAGCGCGCTCGAGGAGGCAGGCCAGTGTCGTCGCGGGTACTTCGTCGAAGGCTTAGGTGCAGCTCAGTTCGCGCTCACCGGAGCGGTAGATCGACTGCGCGCTCACCAGCGAGCATCAGCAGGATCCGATGCCGTGGTACTTGCAGCCTGTGATCCGGCCAGCCCGTATGGCGCTGCCTTGCCGTGGCCTGATCGCGAGGGTCACCGGCCGGGCCGCAAAGCAGGAGCTCTCGTGGTGTTGGTGGACGGCGCACTGATCTTCTATGTCGAACGCGGCGGCAAAACGATGCTGTCCTTCAGTGAGGACGCGACCAAGCTGGCGCCTGCCGCGGCAGCACTTGCCAAGTCGGTTCAAGATGGTCTGCTTGGGAAGCTGACTGTCGAGCGAGCCGACGGCGCACACATCTTCGGTTCAGTACGCGTCAGTGAAGCCCTGCAAGATGCCGGCTTCCGAATGACCCCGCAAGGGTTACGGCTGCGGCCGAATCCGTAGCTGCGTACGTGGGGTGAGCAGGCTGTCAGGCGGCGGCTTGGGCCATCGCCCGCACGTTGGGCAGTGCTGTCACGCCTTCGAAAACGGCCATCTTTTCGCTGACCACATTGAGCACCACAGAGAGCGGCAAATCCAGCGCCGCGCAGATCGCGGCAAGTAGTTCGCTGGAGGCTTCCTTTTGGCCCCGCTCGACCTCGGAGAGATATCCGAGGCTGACCCGGGCCTTCCGCGATACCTCACGCAGCGTCTTTCCCTGCGATACGCGCTCCTCACGGAGAGACTCACCGATGAGCTCGCGCACCAGCACCGGCTTCATCGGTAGGTCCTCGGATCGCATATGGAAACTGTACCCACCCTCACTGCCAAGACCAGAGCGATCCACCCTTACGGCACGTTCGCGTCGTCAACTTCTGCTGCAACACCATCGAGTTCGAGTGCTTCTGCCAGCAGCGCAAGTCCAGCCGCGGCTGCCTGCTCCCGGATCTCAGCGCGATCGCCATGCAACGAGAGCTCCCTGACGCGTAGCACTTCGCCAGACCGGTCGCTGACAGCGATGAAGACCTGACCAACTGGATGGCCGTCTTGTGCCTCCGGTCCTGCGACCCCAGTTGTTGCCAATCCCCAGTCGGCGTTGCAACGTCTCGCCACGCCACGAGCCATCTCCGCAGCGGTACGTGCTGCCACCGGACCAAGCTTGGCCAGCGTGGCCTCGTCGACTCCAGCAAGGGTCGTCTTCAGTGAGGTCGCATAGCTGATCACGCCGCCCAGATAACTTGCCGATGCCCCCGGTACATCGGTGATCAGCGCTCCAAGCATTCCTCCGGTCAGGGACTCAGCACTGGCCAGAGTCTGACCTCGACGAGTCAGCTCGGCAACGATGCTCGCGGCGAGTGCGGATCTCATTAGCCGGCGCGCGCCCGACGGCGCAGCCGGAGTGCCTCACGCACGTAGTCCAGGCCGGTTGCCATCGTGATCACCCAGGCCACCGCCATAACAATCATGGCGACGGCGTGCGCAGGCCCGGGCAGCGGCAACAAATACATGATGACGGCAATCGATTGAGTCACGGTCTTGATCTTGCCGCCGCGTCCGGCTGCCATAACCCCGTAGCGAAGCACCACGAAACGCAGGACGGTGATGCCCCACTCGCGGACCAAGATCGTGACCGTTACCCACCACGGCAGCTCATCGATGATCGACAGACCGATGAACGCCATGCCGGTCAGCGCCTTGTCCGCGATCGGATCGGCAAGCTTGCCGAACCGCGTAATGATGTTGTGCTTGCGCGCCAAGTGACCATCCAGCAAGTCGGTCAAGATCGCCACGCTGAAGATCACCGCAGTCAGGAGACGCCACCATGGTTGCTGCGGATGGGCCAAGAGCATCCAGGCGAAGATCGGCACGAGGACGATGCGGAACGCGGTCAGCGCGTTGGGCAGATTCCACGGACTGGTCTCGGGTTCGGCCATGGGTCCAACCGGGTGGGTCTCACTCGGCGCCAAGGCATCTGGGTCGGGCTTCGGTCGGAGCTTGTCAGGCCCGGCATCTGCACGATGCGCGTCGTCGATCACGGTGACTCTTGCCCTGCTGAGAGCTGGCCGTGATGGTCGGTCGTCGTGGCCCACAGATCGGCGCCGTCGCTGGCACACACCGCCGCGTCCACAAGATCGCCATGCTCGAGTCGGTCAGAAGTCATCAAGAAGACGTTGCCATCGATCTCAGGACCCTGATGAGGCGCGCGGCCGACGATCTCCTCATCCACATCCTCCACCAGTACCTGCAGGTGCTCCCCGATCCGAGATGCGGCTCGCTGGCTCATTAGCTCGTCGGCCAGATCTGCTACTCGCGTACGGCGAGCCTCGATTTCCTCAATCGAATGCTGTCCATCCAGCCGACAGGCCTCCGTACCTTCCTCAGCCGAATAGCCGAAGACCCCAATCCCATCCAGCTCCGCCGCGGCAAGAAAATCGCAGAGCACATCGACATCGGCCTCGGTCTCCCCAGGAAAACCGCAGATGACGTTGCTCCGGATTCCAGCGGCCGGCGCCAAACGGCGGATCGACTCGATCAATCCGAGGAAGGAGTCAGCATCACCAAAGCGCCGCATCCGGCGCAGAATACCGGGCGCAGCGTGCTGGAACGAGAGATCGAAGTACGGAAGGACTTTCGGCGTGCTGGTCATGACCTCGATCAGGCTGCTCCGCATCTCGGCAGGTTGCAGATAGGAAACCCGAATCCAGGACAGGCCGTCGACTTCGGACAACTCGGTGAGCAAGCGTTCCAGCAGCCGGAGATCACCGAGGTCCTTGCCGTAGCTCGAGGAGTTCTCGCTGACCAAGAAGACCTCACGAACACCGCGCTCCACCAGCCAAGCTGCCTCAGCCACGATCTCCCTAGGCGCACGCGAGACGTACGCGCCGCGAAACGACGGGATGGCACAGAACGTGCACCGCCGATCGCAGCCGGAGGCGATCTTCAGCGGCGCCGAGGGACCGCCGTCGAGTCGTTGCCGAAACACCCGCGGTCCACTTGCCGGCCAGACACCATTCACTTGGATAGCCCCGTGTCCGGGAATCGTTACGGCATTCGCTGCCGATGGTCGCGCCGCGGGTGCTAAGGGCAACATCAAACGACGGTCACGTGGCACGTGCGGTTCGTGGCGCTCGCCCGCCAGGATCGCCTGAAGCCGGTCGGCGACGTGGCCATAGTCGTCAAAGCCGAGAACGGCATCAGCCTCTGGCAGGGACTTGGCCAGCTCCCGACCGTAGCGCTCCGCCAGGCATCCAACGGCAACGACGGCCTTCGCTCCGCCAGCCTTCTTGAGATCACTTGCGGCCAGCAATGTATCGATCGAGTCCTTCTTGGCCGCGTCTATGAACCCGCAGGTGTTGACCAGCACCGCCTCAGCTTCCAGCGGATCGGCCACAAGCCGGAAGCCGCCAGCGTCGAGTCGAGCGGCAAGCTCTTCGGAATCGACTTCGTTGCGGGCACAACCCAGCGTGACCAGGTGCACTGCCGTGGGTTTGTACTCTGTCGGACCGTGGCTGTCAGCCCCAAGGGCGGATGCTGCGGACTCAAGCATGGCCGTCCCAGTATGACCGATGCCGAGAAGAGCCGCCTTTTCGCGTACGGCTACGGCCTCGCTGCAATGCGCGGACTAGCCCTGCCTGAGGTTGTCCAGGACCGCTTCCAGCTCGTCCGGGGTAACCAGAACCTCCCGAGGCTTCGATCCTTCCGAGGGTCCGACGATGCCGCGCGTTTCGAGAATGTCCATCAGCCGCCCGGCCTTGGCAAAGCCGACGCGAAGCTTGCGTTGCAGCATCGAGGTCGAGCCGAGCTGCAGAGTAACCACAAGCTCCACTGCCTGCAGCACCAGATCAAGATCATCACCGATGTCCTCAGCAACTCGCGGAGAGGATTCCGACGGCGACGTCACGTCCTCGCGGTAGGTCGGCTTGAGCTGATCACTCACATGACCGACCACCGCGCGTACTTCCTGTTCGGTCACCCAGGCGCCCTGGATCCGAATCGGTTTGCTTGACCCCATCGGGAGGAACAGCCCATCACCCTGCCCGACCAGCTTTTCTGCACCTGGCTGGTCCAAGATCACCCGTGAGTCGGTCATCGAGGATGTCGCGAATGCCAGCCGGCTTGGCACGTTCGCCTTGATGAGTCCGGTGACCACGTCGGTACTAGGCCGCTGTGTCGCCAGCACAAGATGAATTCCGGCGGCTCGGGCCAGTTGGGTGATACGGACAATCGAATCTTCGACGTCGCGAGGAGCCACCATCATGAGGTCGGAAAGCTCATCAACGATGACGACCAGATACGGATACGGCGACAGCACTCGATCCGATCCGTCCAATGGAAGGGGTGGTTCACTACCATTCGAACTTGCAGCTGATGGCTTCACGGAGCTGGTCCGTACGGCCTTGTTGAAGTCGTCCACGTGCCGGAAGCCGTACTTGGCCAGGTCGTCGTATCGCAGATCCATCTCACGAACGACCCACTGCAGAGCCTCGGCCGCCCGCTTGGGATGGGTGATGATCGGCGTCACGAGATGCGGAATTCCCTCGTACGCGGTCAGCTCGACCCGCTTCGGATCGACCAGCAGCATCCGGACTTCATCCGGTGTAGCGCGCATCATGATCGAAGTGATCATGGAGTTTACGAAGCTCGACTTGCCCGATCCGGTGGCACCGGCCACCAGCAGGTGCGGCATCTTGGCCAGATTGGCCACAACGAAGCCGCCCTCGACGTCCTTGCCTAAGCCGACCGTCATCGGATGATGATCATTTCTGGCACGGGCCGACCGCAGCACGTCACCAAGAGAGACGACTTCCTTGTCACTATTGGGAATTTCGATGCCGATCGCGGACTTACCGGGAATCGGTGACAGGATGCGCACATCGGCACTTGCCACCGCGTACGCGATATTGCGGCTCAGCGCGGTGACCTTTTCCACCTTGACCGCCGGACCCAGCTCGACCTCATATCGGGTGACTGTCGGGCCGCGACTGTAGCCGGTGACGTGCGCGTCGATCTCGAACTGCAGCAGCACTTCAGTCAGCTGATGCACAACAGCATCCGAGGCATTGGTGCGCGCCTTGTGTACGCTGCCGTGCTTCAAGATCGCAGAATCGGGAAGGAGGTACTGCACGTCTCCGGAAAGCTGAAGCTGTTCGACTCGTTGCGGCATCGGAGTGTGTTGCGGGGCCTCCAACTCCTCACCATCAACACCGTGCACCGTTACCCCGGGTGGTAGTCCAGCGGTCACAGAACGTTGCGGCTCCACGTCTGACTGCGCCGTCTCGGACCCGGACCCCTCAAGCTGCGGCGCATCGTCCCCGCTGCGCGGCCGCTGGCCAGGCTGATCGCCGATCACTGGCGTGTCGTAGGCTTTGTCGCGACCGTATTCCAGCTCGCGGACGACTTCACCTTCGATTACCACAGGACGATGCTGTAACCGGGCGCGTGCCGACCGTATCCGATCCGGGATCTGGTGCAGCGGAATGCCGACAACTACCAGCACTCCGAAGAGCAGCAGCAAGATCAGCAACGGCACGGCGACGTAGACGGTCAGCAGATCGGAGAGCAGGCTGGACGAGATATAACCGATGATTCCGCCGGCAGTTCGTAGCCGCTCCGGTTCATTGGTCCGAGGTAGTCCCCGGGCGATGTTGATCAAGCCCAAGAGACCGAGCATGATCGCGCTCCAGCCGATAACCTGGCGCCCGGCTGGCCCATTGCGGTCGGGGTGCCGCAATGTTCGCCAGGCCATAAGCAGCAAGAGAATGGGCGCCACGTAGCAGAGGGTTCCGATGGTGCTGGCGACACCGATGAAAATGGCATGCCCTGCCGCGCCCGGCAGGCCCCACCAGACTGCGGCGCCGACAACGATCGCGCTACCCAGCAAGAACAGCCCGATTCCGTCTCGGCGGAGTGCCGGGTCCACCTCCTCCACCGCCGGCCCAATGCGCCGTACGGCTCGGCCTATTGCGGATGCAAGTCCGCTCAGGATCGCAGCTACGCCAAGAAGCAGCTGATCAAAAACGGAGCGGCGTGGCCGACGACTCCGCGATCGGCTGCTGCTGGATCGCCGCCGGGACGCACCGGATTGTGCCGCGACCGCAGACCTGGATCTCTTGCTTCTTGTGGACCCTGATCTCGCGCGCTGGGACGATCCAGCCCTACTGCGGGACCGCGATGGGGAAGACGCACGGGTCGCCATGTTTGTGAGATTACAAGATCAACGGCTCGATGGGCCGGTCACACGCCGAGGCTGGCTCACCTACTGCCTGACCCTCTGCATAGCTTGATTGCTCCGCTCTCTGCGCTCGCTTCGCGCGAATCGCGCCTTGGAGCGCGCCTATTTCGTCGTCGCTCGGGGACGAAAGCATGTCCCCTCCCTCCTCAGCACGGCGCGTGGCGCGATCCGGCTTGCTAACGGTCTGGACACTTTGCACCCTGTGCAGAGCCGATGCAACCTACGTCAACGTAGGTTTCAGCAAGGGGAGATGGTCGCGCAGCTGCCAGAGATGATCAGTCGGCCCGATACCGCTGCCAAGTGCGAAACCAGCAGCGATGGCGCCCGTGACATAGGTCTTGGCGAGGGCCATCGCCTCCGGAACACTGTGGCCCAACGCAAGCTGGCTAGCCAGAGCAGAGGCAAGCGTGCAACCCGTTCCGTGCGTATGGCGGTTGTCGTCTCGAGCGGCGGGGTAGGTGAAGTCCCCGCCATCCTGGCTCTTCAAGTAATCGACAGCGTCACCCTCGCCGTGGCCGCCTTTGATCAGCACCCAACGTGAACCGAAGCTCAGCAGAACATCGGCCAGCAGGGTCGGCACGGTGTCAATGGATCGTCCCGTCAGCGCAGCAGCCTCATCGAGATTGGGAGTGATCACCGTGGCGTGCGGGAACAACAAAGTGCGCATCGCACCGATCGCCTGCTGATCGATCAGCCGATCCCCGTGCTTGCTGACGCACACGGGATCCACAACAAGTGATACCTGCGGATCTAGATCAGCGACCAGGTCGGCGACACAGGTCACAGTCTCCTCGCTGCCGAGCATCCCGATCTTGACCGCATCGACGCCAATGTCGTCCACAACGCTCCGGAACTGAGCCCGGATCGCCTCCGGAGGCAATGGCCAGATGCCTTGGACGCCGACGGAGTTCTGGGCGGTGACGGCAGTAAGCACCGACATGCCGTGCACGCCCTGAGCCAGCATGGTCTTCAGGTCGGCTTGAATACCTGCTCCACCACCCGAGTCGGAGCCAGCGATAGTGAGAACCCGAGCGGTGGGCAGAGTCATCTTCGGGGCTCCGCTGGGCGGACAGCGCGGAAATGATCAAAGCCAGCGGGTGCCTCCCATACCGCGCCGTCGACCAGGACACCGATTTGATCATGGTCTGCGCGCTCGACCTGACCAACGACCAGCCAGCCCTCCGGCACGAAGTCTGCAGACGGGAAGGTGGCCGCCAGGGCGTGGTCGTCACCGCCGCTGAAGATAAAGGCGTACGGGTCCGCGCCGGTCGCCGCCGCAACGGCCTGCAATGGTTCGGCGACCTCGAAGGCCTCTTGGCGCAGATCGATGAGCACACCAGATGCCTGAGCCACGTGTCCTAGATCGGCGAGCAACCCGTCGGAGATGTCGATCATGGACGTAGCCCCGGCGCTGGCGGCCGCAGCTCCCGTGCCGTAGCCGACCTGAGGCACCCGCTGCGCCTCGACCAGCACACGCGGTGAGCGAAAACCCCTTCCAAGTACGGCCAGGCCCGCAGCGGCCCAGCCCAGCCGGCCGTTGACAGCGACGACGTTGCCAGGCCGGGCCCCTGATCGCAGCACCGGCTTTCGACCATCAAGCGAACCCATGGCAGTGACGGCGATCGTAATGTCACGGGCTTTGGTCACGTCACCACCGAGCACGCTCACCCCCGCCGCTCGTGCTTCCTGAGACAAACCATCGGCAAAATCGAGTGCCCATCCCACAGCCAGCTCGGCCGGAGCAGAGAAGCCGACAAGCAGTGCGGTTGCGCGAGCGCCTATGGCCTCCAGATCGGCGACATTGACAGCCACCGCCTTACGTCCAACGTCGCGAGCCTCCGACCAATCGCGCCGGAAATGCACACCCTCGACGAGCACATCCACCGACGTCGCGACAGCGTCCTTGATTGCCAGTACAGCGGCATCGTCGCCGGGACCGACGCGTACGTCAGCTGCCAGCGACAGCCGCTCGGTAATCGCTGCAATCAGAGGAAACTCACCCACCTCAGGCCAACGTGGCTTCGCGGCTCAAACTCACCAAACCTCCTCCGATGCGGGATACCCGCGGTGCCGCCAGACCCTGTAGCGTGACGCACATCGGCGAGCGTACGCGGTCTGTTGTCAAGGACCGGCTTAGCGCCCTGAGACTACGAAAAAGATCTCCGTCTTAAATACGCAGGAGGTACCACCTGATGGTCGTGCAGGCATACATCTTGGTCCAGACCAACGTCGGCAAGGCGGCTGAGGTCGCGCACGCGATCGCCAACATCCAAGGTGTCACGCTGGCCGAAGATGTCACAGGACCTTACGACGTCATCGTGCGGGCCGAAGCGTCCAGTGTCGACGAGCTGGGCCAACTCGTGGTGGCGCGGGTACAGACGGTACCTGGCATCACACGGACTGTGACCTGCCCGGTCGTTCACATTTGAACCAGAGCTAACGCAGCCCAACAGGGCGGCGTAGCGCCAAGGTGATCAATCGCTCGACCAACTCCGGATACTGCACGCCACTGGCTGCCCACATGCGGGGGAACATCGAATGCTGCGTGAAGCCCGGCATAGTGTTGATCTCATTGATCACCACCTGTCCGTTACTGGTGACGAACATGTCGACCCGCGCGAGACCCTCGCAACCAACCGCCTCAAAGGTTCTGATGGCCAGCTGCTGAACCTGATCGGCGAGCTCCGGCTCAATCTGTGCCGGCACATCAAGATCAACCTGCTCCTCCGGCAGGTACTTGGCCTCGAAGTCATAGAAGCCGGACTTGCTATGCACGCGAATCTCGGCCACCACGCTTGCCATCGGTGATCCGCCGTCAAGATCATCCAGCACACCGCATTCAAGCTCGCGTGCCCCGACGAACCCCTGCTCGATAATGATCTTGGGATCGTAGGCCTGA
>Ga0207428_10000260_pt1 | contig 72385 bp, 80 predicted proteins | sample RhiMethybrSRZTD1_FD_187600 | JGI IMG/M metagenome (GOLD analysis project Ga0207428, IMG submission 187600) | Populus rhizosphere microbial communities from Tennessee, USA - Rhizosphere MetaG P. TD hybrid SRZTD1 (SPAdes) (version 3) | ecosystem: Host-associated > Plants > Roots > Rhizosphere >... | reverse complement strand
GGTACGCGTGACGTTGTTTACGACGCTCACCGGGGCGGTACTCGTCGGCCTGGCCATCGTCGCCATGCGTCATCGCTGGCAGGGGTGGCTCCTGATCGGCGCATGGCTCGTGATCGCCGGTGGCGCATCGAACTGGATGGACCGTGTCGTTCGAGGCAGCGTCGTCGATTTCATGAATGTGGGCATCGGGCCGCTGCGCACCGGGATCTTCAATGTCGCGGACGTCGCGATCATGGTGGGAGTGGCGACAGTTGCGTTGACGGCCTTCCGGCACGACCGCGTGCGCGACTCGGCACCGGCCACCTCCGGTCGCGTCGATTGACACTGCATCGCGCAACAACTCTGCCGCCAGTTACCTGCTGACGTTGAACTGATCGAAGACCCGCGGCAGGCTAGGGGGACGTACGCAAAGGTTCTTATGGACGACGACCTGACGGCCATGTCACGTGAACAATTGATTGACGAGGTGCGTAGGCTTAGACAGGGCATCCGTGAGCATCGGGACAGCAGCGGACACGAACTGTGCTGGCATCACCCGCAGTTGTGGGCGATGTTGCCTGACAAGACCGATCCGCTGCCCACCGTGCCGGACTGGCCGATGTTTCTTCGCGGCTGCATCAAATACCGTCAGTCGCTCGACGAGCAACTTCCCCAGGCGCCGCGTACCGCGGATGCCTTCACGGACTGACTCCATGCGTGACCGGCGTTTCGTCGCGGTCCATCGCGCTGGGTCCCTGGATCGCGAGCGTCATCGTCTGCTCGCGGCGTGGGCGGCCGATTGTGCCGAGCATGTCATGACGTTGTTCGAGACATACAGCGCGGACGAACGCCCGCGCCATGCCATCGAGACCGCCAGGGCCTGGGTCACCGGCCACGCGGCGGTCGGCACGGCGCAGAAGGCGGCAGCCGCGGCCCATGCCGTCGCGACGGCCCACATGGCGGATCACAGCCTGGGTGCGTTGTTGTATGCACTCAAAGCCGTCAAGGCCGCCGGAGGATCGGTCGACGCCGAGCGTCGGTGGCAGATGAAACGTCTTCCCCAGGCCGTGCATGGCCTGGTTGTGTCCGCGCTCGAGAGTCCGAGGCTGAAACGCTTCGCGTGATTTGGCTATTCTCTTGTGCAGCCGTTCATCTCCGTACAAGGTTGTGACTATGACGAGACTCTCTCTGACCACGTGTTTCATCGTCGTGATCTCGGCGGCCTTGCCAGCACAGGCGCCCGAGCCGCCGCTTGCTGATACCCGTCTCACCGTTCACACGCTCGTGCGGGAGGACGTGTTCGCCGGCTTCCTTCAGAGCGACCTTAACCGGCTGGCGCGAGCCGAGAAGAACATCGAGCTGCTGCTGCCCAGCCGTCCCGCCGAGCGTGCCGATCTGCTCGCGTGGCAGGGGGGGACCGCACTGACGCGCGCGGTGCTGGCAAACGAGGCCAAGCAGCCCCAGGACTTCCAGCGGCACTACCGGCGCGCGATCGAGCTCTTCGCCGAAGCCGCAAAACTTGGGCCCGATAGCGTCGGCGTGTTCGCCATCACCGGCGGCTCCCAGACCGTGCTCGCCGATCGACTGCCGTCCGCCGAACGGGCGGCTGGATGGGAACAGGCCTACAGCGCGTATCAGCAGCTGTGGAAGATGCAGGGGTCGGTCATCGAGAAGTTGCCGCTGCATCACAAGGGCGAGGTGCTCACGGGCCTTGCGCAGACCGCCCAGCGCACGGGACGGAACGACGAGCTCCCCGCACATCTCGAGCGCATCCTCACGCTGTTGCCGGACACGGCGTACGCGCGCCGCGCACAGCAGTGGAAGGACGATCCGTCCACGCGCACGCAGACAAAGCTCACGTGTCAGACATGCCACGGCCCGGGAACGCTCGCCGCGCGGCTGGCGGAAGTCTCCAAGTAGGTCCTTATGTCAGCGTCGCTGCAGACCGCGCTCGAAACCCTGTTTCGCGAATTCGTCGACGGCCCGCCCGGCACGGAGGCCTATATGCTCAATGCCGGCGATGTCGGTTTGCTGCGGTCGCTCGACGTGCTGAGCGCGGAAGCGGCATCGGCCACGCCGCCGTCGGGCGGAGCGAGCATTGCCGCGCACGTCGATCATCTTCGGTATGGCCTGTCGCTGATGAACCGATGGGCCAATGGCGACCCCAATCCATTCGCCACCGCTGATTGGTCGACCAGCTGGACGCGCACGCGCGTCACCAATCAGGAGTGGGCGACGCTGCGGAAGACGCTGGCCGATGAAACGCACAAGTGGCTTGCGGCGCTGCGTGCGCCGCGTGACTACGCTCAGCTCGAGCTGAACGGCGTCATCGGGAGCGTCGCGCATCTGGGGTATCACCTCGGCGCGATCCGGCAGATCGATCGGTCGATTCGGGGGCCCGCTGCTTCATGAATTCAGAATGCAGAATTCAGAATGCAGACAATGAAACGCGCGAAGCGAATCTGTGGATGCCGCAGCGATCTACATGTGCCTGACGACGCGGGTTACTGTCTGAATTCTGCATTCTGAATTCTGCATTACACATTTCCATCCAGACCTTTCTCGAGGCAACAGCGTGTCAAAGGTTCGTGTGCAGAGTTTTGGCCTCTCATTCGACGGCTACGGTGCGGGTCCGAATCAGGGATTGGAGAACCCACTGGGCGTTAACGGTCCTGAGTTGATGGAGTGGTTCTTCTCTACCAACGTGTGGAAGCAGATGCATCACCTGGGCGAGGGCGAGAAGGGGATCGACAATGAGATCGCCGCGCAGGGGTTCAGCGACGTCGGCGCGTGGATCCTCGGGCGCAACATGTTCGGTCCCGTGCGGGGACCGTGGCCCGACGACAGCTGGAAGGGCTGGTGGGGAGACGAACCGCCGTACCATGTACCAGTCTTCGTGCTGACGCACCACCCGCGGTCGCCATTGAAAATGGCAGGCGGGACAGAGTTTCGCTTCGTGACCGACGGGATCGAATCCGCCCTGGCGCAGGCGAAAACGGCCGCCGGTGAACGCGACGTGCGCATCGGTGGCGGTGTAGCGACTATTCGGCAGTACCTCGGCGCCGGGCTGATCGACGAGCTGCACTTCGCGCTGCGGCCGGTACTGCTCGGATCAGGTGAATCTTTGCTCAGCGGCCTCGACCTGCGGTCGCTTGGCTACGAGTGCGCGGAGTGGGTTTCAGGCGAGCGGGCGACACACGTGTTCCTCCGCCGAGCGGTCGACTGAAGCGCCATCGTGGGCGGGGGCGTGTTCTAATCGTACGTGTTCTAATCGTACGTGGGGCCACCTTTAGGTGGCCCAGGTCTTTGAGTCGGAGACAGTTATGGGTGAATCCCGGCGGATCACGTTCGGCTTGGCCGTATTCGCGTTCGCGGTCACGACGGCATGCGGCGATGGCACCTCTGCATCGGGCGATGCTCGATCCGCACTCTCGACGCCCCCGCCGGCGGCAACCGTGGTGTCGAACGCTTTGCAGACCGCTGCCGCGGGCAACAAGATCGTGCTGATCGAATTCGGGGCGTCCTGGTGCTCGTGGTGCCGCCGCTTCGATGCCTTCGTTCACTCGCCGGAGGTCTCGTCGATCGTTGCCGCCAACTACGTTGTCGTGAACCTGGTGGTGCAGGAGCGCGACGACAAGAAAGCGCTCGAGCATCCGGGGGGGCAGGATGTGATGGACAAGTGGGGCGGTGCGAAGGCGGGCCTCCCGTTTTACGTCTTCCTCGATGCGCACGGCCAGAAGATCGGCGACTCGAACGTGATGCCGGATGGCGGTAATCTCGGCTTCCCTGGCAATCCGAAGGAGGCCGAGCTCTTCCTCGGGCTCCTCGACAAGACGGCGCCGCGACTGGCGGCCGCGGACCGCGCGCAGATCGTCAGCTACCTTCAGGCGAACATCAAGTCGTAGCGAACGGCGCCCGTCTCGACGCGATGTCTTGGTTTTCGCTGTTCGGTCGTCGAGAGCGACGCTATCCAGCGGATCTGCTCGGCTGCTGGGAACTCGTGAAGGCGGATGCGCCGGATACCGAGCTGGGGAGTGAAATCGACTTCAAGAGCGACGGTCGCATGCAGTATTCGACTCCCACGCCGGAGACATGGCAGATCTTCAAGCTGACGTGGTGGGTCGAGGGAACGTCGATCGTCACAGATCAACCGTCCGCGCCTCGGGTCGAACGCAGTGAATTCTGGTTCGAGGATCATGACACGCTGGTGTTGAAGCGATTGGAGAGTGGCCGGAGCTGGTTCAGACGATCACAGAAGCGTGCCCCGGCTGTGTAGCCGCGAGCGAGGCGCCAACGCTCTGACGTCATCGGGCGCCGGCGACTTGCACAGCGAGCGCGTCGAAGTTCGTCATGTGGCAGAAGCGCTGACGTTGGAACGAAGGATGCGACCAATGAGCACAAGGCCCGTGAGCGCCCCTGCGAACGTCCACATTCGACGCTATCAGCTGAGCGATGTGTCCGACGTGTTCGAGGCGGTGCGCGAATCGTTGACGGAGCTGCAGGCGTGGATGCCCTGGAGCCATCCCGCCTATTCGATCCACGAGTCGCGGTCATGGCTGCAGGCGCAGATCGCGGCGTTCGACCAGCGGACCGCGTTCGAGTTCGCGATGATCGATGACGACGGCCGCTACCTGGGCGCCTGTGGACTCAATCAGATCGATCATGCGAACCGGCGCGCCAATCTCGGGTATTGGGTCCGAACGTCGGCGACGAACCAAGGCGTGGCGACGCGCGCGGTGCGCGTGCTCCGCGACTGGGCGTTCGCGTATACGGACTTGATTCGGCTGGAGATCGTCATCGCCATCGACAACGTCGCCAGTTGTCGTGTCGCCGAGAAGACGGGCGCGTTCCGGGAGGGCACGCTCAAGAATCGCCTGCTGCTCCACGGCGCGGCGCACGATGCGGCGGTGTTCTCGTTCACGAGAACGGTTCCTGGAGTGCGCGTGTGACCGTCGGCGTGATCTCGGACACGCATGGTCTGATGCGGCCCGAGGCGGTCGACGCGCTGCGCGGCTCGTCGTTGATCCTGCATGCCGGGGACGTCGGCAACGCGGCTGTCCTCGACCAGCTCCGTGCGATTGCGCCGACGAGAGCGGTTCGCGGCAACGTCGATACGGCGGAGTGGGCCGCAGTGCTGCCGATGACGGACGTGGTCGAGATCGGCGCGCGCCAGGTCTACATCCTGCACGACTTGGCCGCGTTGGACCTCGATCCGCAGGCCGCTGGATTCGCGGCGGTCATCTCGGGGCACACGCACCGCGCCCACGCCGAGGTGCGCCGCGGCGTGCTCTATCTGAATCCCGGCGCCGCCGGGCCGCGTCGTTTCACGCTTCCGGTGAGCATCGCGAAGCTGCACTTCAACGGCATTCGACTCTCGCCCGAGATCGTGGAGCTGCGAGTGTGAGATGGACGAGGGATTTTCCGTTTTCCACGACGTGTTCGAGCGGCACGTTGTTGGCCGAGCCGGCGACGAGCTCGAACGCGCGCTGACGGCTCGCAGCAAGGCTGGCGCACGCCACGTGCTGAGTGTCCCGGTCGTCCGTGCACTGGCGACGGCCCCGGCCCTCCTGCGGATCGCCGGCGGGTTCGTCGCTTCGACGGCATCGAACGGCTCGCTTCGTGTTCTGCCCGGAACCCATCGACGTGGCGTGCTCTCAGATGGCGATATCCAGACGCTCACACGTCAGGTCCCCGCCGTGAAGTGCCTCGCCGATGCCGGCGGCGTCGTGGCGATGCGCCCGCTGATCGTCCATGCGTCATCGAAAGCCACCGGCAGCGCGCGGCGGCGCGTCGTCCATATTGAATACGTCGACGACGTTCGCCTTGCGCCGGGCGTCGAACTCGCGACCACCGTTGAGTCGGCCCTGAAGGACGCTACCCGTCGAGCCGAGAAACGGACAAAAGCGTGAAGGCCAAATCCATAATCACGTTCGCCGTGCTCGCGGGCCTGTCGCTGACAGGCGCCGGGCTGCAGCGTGCGGCGAAACCGGAGTTATACGTGATCGCCATCGGCAGTCCGCGCCCGGAGCTCGTCGAGAGCGTTGCGGCTGAAGTCCAGGCGAGGCTGCGGATGGGTGTGCGGCTGCTGTCGCCGCTCGAGCTCGATCCGCGAGCCTATGATGCCGGCCGCTCGCAAGTGATCGGTGAGCGGTTGATCGAAGCCATCACGTACCGCAATCCCGCACTGGCGGCCGACCGCAATGCGCGCGTCATCGGCATCACGGCGTTCGACATGTACATGGACGGCAGGCGCGCCGAATGGAAGTTCGCGTTTGCCGTGCGAAGCCCGGATCGACGCGTTGCGGTCATTTCACATGCCCGCATGGATCCGGCCGCGCTTGGCGGCGCCTCGAACGAGGAACTGCTGCGAAGCCGCTTGCGGAAGATGGTCCTGAAGAACGTCGGGCTGATCTATTACGGTTTGCCTGCCAGCAACAACCCGCGAAGCGTGATGTTCAACAACGTTCTGGGCGTCGACGACCTCGACCGGATGAGCGAGGAGTTCGATCCCAAATAGCGGTGAGGGCCGTCGATGCGCCGGAATACTCTCTTCTGGCTTCTTGGTGCAACTGCCCTCGCCGTCGGCACGCCGGCAGTTGTGGGCCTCACGAGTTCAGCAGCTCGGTTCTATCTTCTCCAGTCGTATATCTTCGTCGTACAAGCGTTTCCGTACCTCGTTGCCGTGGCGCTCTGGCTTCCGTGGCGGGCGCCCGATCCTGCTCGCATTGCTCACACGCTTGCCCGCGCGCTCTTCTACGCCGCTGCGGTGTTTTATGCCGCGATGCTCACGGGCATCTTTCCAATCGGCGGCGACATGATCGGGCTCGGCGTTATCCTGGTCGCGCTCACGACGCTCGCGCTCATCGTGTCCGCCACGATTGTCGCGTTTGCGATGCTGTGGGTGCGGCGGAGGCGCGATCGCACTCCGGTCTGATTTCGTCCAACCGCGAGTAGAATCGGCGCCGGGGGAGGAGCCATGACTTTCATGCGAGCGTTGGCCCTGCTGGTCATGATGGCAGCCGCGGTTGCCGCCGACGGCGTACCGACCGTCGTGACCTACGTGCACCACGACACCGTCACCAGCACGATGGCGAAAGGTGGCCAGATCATCAACGACCATGGACTGATCGTGCTGGCGAACCGCCGCGGCGCCGGCGAGGTGGAAGTCCACGAGAAGACCAATCACGTCTTCATCATCGTCGAGGGCGAAGCGACGTTCGTCACCGGCGGCACGTTGGTCGACGCCCGGGACACCGCGCCCGGTCAGCGCCGTGCGCCGCGGGTGGAGGGTGGCCAGACGCACCATTTGAGCAAGGGCGACGTGATCACCGTGCCGGCCAAGACGCCGCACTGGTTCAAGGACGTGGCGACGAAGACGATCGCGTACTACGCGATCAATACGGAACCATAGACGCGGCGTGGCGTGGCGTCGCTCGGAGCGTGTCGCCTGCTATGATGGTCGTTTACCCCTTCCATCATGGACATCGACGACCTCGCGGCACGATTCCAGTCGTGCACGATACCGAAAGAGGAATGGACGCACTCCGCCCATCTCGTGGTCGGGCTGTGGCACGTGCACCGCTACGGCGCGGATGAAGCGCTGATGCGACTCCGCAGCGGGATCCGCCGTTTGAACGAAAGTCACGGCGGCGTGAACTCGGCGACCGACGGCTATCACGAGACGATTACGGTCGCCTACGTCACGCTGCTGGCCCAGTATCTCGTTGTCGAACCGCGCGACCTGCCGTTGACGGAGCGCGCGGCGCTGCTGCTCGCCAGCTCGCTGGCGCACAGGACGGCCTTGTCGGCGTTCTATTCACGCGACACCCTGATGTCGATGACCGCACGAGCGCAGTGGGTCGAGCCCGACCTCGCGCCGATCGACGTGGCGGCCGTGCTCGGGCCCTTCCCGGGCGAGGTCGCGGCGGGACTGTCTTCGCCGGCCCAATAGCGGCAACGTCATGATGGTTCACGCACTCGAAGCGCTCGCCCGTCTGGAAGCGGGCAACCGTCGATTCGTGGCCGAGCAGACAGTCGGTGCGTCATTGTCGACGACCGCACGACGCGACGCCCTCGTGAGCGGGCAGGAGCCGTTCGCGATCATCCTTGGCTGCTCCGACTCGCGAGTGCCGGCGGAGCTCGTATTCGATCAGGGGTTCGGCGATCTGTTCGTCATCCGCGTCGCCGGCAACGTGGTCGCGCCGTCGCAGGTCGGCAGTGTCGAGTTCGCCGCCTCTCGATTCAGCACACGACTCGTCGTCGTGATGGGGCACTCGCAGTGCGGCGCGGTGGTCGCGACGCTCGAAGAGCTGCAGGGGCGTGCGACAACGGAGTCGAAGAATCTGCGGTCGATCGTCGATCGCGTTCGCCCGGCGGTGGAGCCGCTGCTCTCGCTGGGACGCGTCCATGGCGAGGACGCGCTCATTCGGGAGGCCGTCCGCGCCAACGTGCGAGCGTCGGTCCACCAGCTGCGCCACGGATCCGAGCTGCTCGAAACGCTGATTCACGAGAGCGGCTTGTGGATCGTCGGCGCCGAGTATTCGTTGGAAACCGGCGTCGTCGATTTCTTCGAGAACGTTCCAGTGAGTAGAGCGGGGGCTTAAGCCCCCCGCTCGACATCGATGCCGATGACCATCGACGATCGGTTTCGTCGTGCCGTGGCGGCCATCGACGCCGGCGACGTCGCGGAACTCGAACGTCTGCTCGAATCGGACCCGGGGCTCGCCTGCGAACGGCTCGAGACGCCGGGCGCGTGGCTGCGAGACAAGGTGGGCCGCGCGCTCGACGACTTCTTCAGGGCGCCATACCTGCTCTGGTTCGTGGCCGAGGATCCGGTCAGGAACGGAGTCCTGCCGAAGAACATTGCCGATGTCGCTCGCACGATCACCCGCGCCGCCACCCGCGAGTGTGCCGGCAGCGTTCAGGAGCAGATCGACTACGCCCTGAAGCTGGTGTCGTGGTCATGGATCGCCCGCGACTGCGAAGTGCAGATCCCGCTCATCGACGTGCTCGTCGACGCCGGCGCTCGCCTCGAGACCAATCCGGAGAACGCGCTCGTCAACAGCAATTTCACAGCGGCCGAACATCTCGTGCATCGAGGCGCACCGCTCACGTTGGCGACCGCGCTCTGCTTGGGCTGGTGGGACGATGCGGAGCGGCTTGCGCCGACGGCCCCATCGCGCGAACGCCAGTTCGCGCTCACGCTGACGGCGCTGAAGGGTAAAGCGGAGGCGGTGAGGAAGCTTCTGGCGCTCGGAGTCGATCTCAATGGCGTGAGTCCTGATCTCTATTCGCACGCGACCGCGCTGCACCACGCCGTGTCCTCGGGTTCACTGGAGACCGTGGCCACGCTCGTCGATGCGGGCGCCGACCTTGCCGTGAGAGACAGGGCATACGACGGCACGCCGCTCGGGTGGGCGGAGCACTCACACGGCCAGCCCCGATACGACGCGATCGCAGCTTACCTGCGCGACAAGGGCGCGCCACGCTGAGCCGCAACGGAACTGAGAGTCACATCGTCTAAGGCGCCATGGATCTGTTTGCCGACCTCAAATACGCCCTCCGCCTACTTCGAAAGACCCCAGTCTTCACCATTGCCGCGATCGGCACGCTCGCGCTTGGCATCGGGGCGAATACGACAATCTTCTCGCTCGTCCGCACCGTGCTGCTGCAGCCTCTGCCGTATGCGGAGCCCGATCGGCTCGTGATCGTGTGGGAGGACGTCAGTCAGATCGGCTTTCCGAAGAACACACCTGCGCCGGGCAACTACAACGACTGGCGCGCGCAGCAGCGCTCGTTCACCGACATGGCGGCGACCCGCGGCGCCAATGCCAGCCTGACCATGGACGGTCCCCCGGAGCAGGTGCTCGGCCGCGCCGTCTCGGCGAACTTTTTCAGCGTGCTGGGCGTGCGTCCAATGCTCGGTCGCGCGTTCGCGGCGGGCGAAGACACGAGCGGTGCCCAGGTTGTCGTGATCAGTCATGGGCTGTGGCGACGTCGGTACGGTGGCGATCCACGAATCGTCGGCCGCACACTGCTGATGAGCAGCGTCAAGTACGAGGTGATCGGGGTCGCACCGAAATCGTTCGTCCTGCGGGATCGCGACGTCGACTACTGGATTCCAATGCGTCTGTCGCCGCAGCAAGTCAATACGCGCGGCGCGCACTTTCTGAACGTCATCGCCCGCTTGAAGCCGGGGGTAACCGTGCCAGCGGCCGACGCCGACATCAAGGCGATCACGAAACGGCTGGCAGAACAGTATCCGGACACGAATCGTCAGATCGGATCAACGGTTGTCCCGCTGCGCGAAGAGGTGCTGGGCGATACCCGGGTCGAGCTGATCGCATTGATGATCGCAGCGGCGGCGATTGTGCTGATCGCGTGCGCGAATCTGGCGAGCCTGCTGCTGTCCCGCGCGGCGGGACGACGAGGCGAGTACGCCGTGCGGCTCTCGATCGGCGCGACGCGTGCACGGCTGGCGCGCCAGGTGATGGTCGAGGCATTGTGCCTGTCGTTGACGGGCGGCCTGCTTGGTCTGCTGATGCCCCCACTGACCGAGCGATTGCTCGAGCGGCTCGTCCCGGTGGGACTGCAGGCGCCACTGACAACTATCCTCGACTGGCGATTGCTGCTGTTTGCGGCGGTGCTCTCGATCGCGACCGGGCTGCTCTTCAGCATCGGCCCGGCGCTTCAATCCGCCGGCGCCTCGACGTCCCAGGCGCTGCAACAGCACGCCCGCGGGACGCTGGGTGGCTCGACGCGGCGATTCCGTGACGGCCTCGTCGTGCTTCAAGTCGCCGCTACTCTCGTCCTGCTCGTTGCTGCCGGTCTCATGTTGAGAACACTTGGCAATCTGGGCGCCGTCGAATTGGGCTTCGATGCGGACCACCTCCTCACCATGCAGGTCGCGCTGCCGCAATCGAAATATGCCGACGCGCCAAAGCGCCGGGCCTTCCAGGAGCGCGTCGTCCGTGAGGTACGGACGCTGCCAGGCGTCGTGAACGCAGCGTTCGGGTCGACGCTTCCGTTCCAGAGCATCGGCAACACCAGAGGGTTCGAGATCGAAGGAAGCTCGGCACCGCCAGATGAGATTCGCGACACACTATTTCGAATCGGTACGCCCGATTACCTGAAGACGCTCGGTGCCATGACGGTCGAGGGCCGCTTGATCGACGAACGGGACGTCGACGGTGCGCCGCCGGTCGTCGTCGTCAACGAAACGCTCGCGAAGCGGCACGTGCCGGGTGAAACCGCGATCGGGCACCGACTCCGCTACGACCCCGAAGGCCCCTCGTTCACGATCGTCGGCGTGGTCAAGGACGTGCTCGAGCGCGGGTACGAGCAGGAGGACAAGCCTGCGACTTACGTGTCGTCGGCGCAGGTGTCCGAATCGTTCATGCACATCGTCGTGCGCGTCACCGGCGAACCGCTCGCGTACGCCCCTGCGGTGCAGAAGGTCATCCAGGGCGTCGATCCCGATCAACCGGTTCGACTTGTCCGATCGATGACGGACATCATCGGCCTCGCGGTCGGCGATCGCCGCCAGCACACGACGCTGCTCGTGTCCTTCGGCGCGCTCGCGCTGCTCATCGCTTCGATTGGGTTGTACGGGTTGCTGGCGCAATCGGTCGCCGCACGCAGCCGCGAGATCGGCTTGCGCATGGCGCTCGGCGCGACGTGGCGAGATGTCGTCGCAATGGTGATGTCGCGCGGGCTGATTCTCTCGGCCATCGGCGTATTGCTGGGCGTGGCGGTCGCTCGGACCGTGACACGCGCCATGCAGACGCTCCTGTATGAGGTTGCCCCGGGCGATCTGTCGACCTACGGCGTCGTGCTCGCCGTGCTCGCCAGCGTCGCGCTTGCCGCGTGCGCCATTCCCGCGTTCCGCGCCGCTCGCGTGGATCCGATGGTGGTTCTGCGAGAGCAATAGTGTAGCGTCCGGCTTCAGCCGGACCCCTCAGCCGGACCTTGTGTTCCGCCCCTCGAGGGTCTAGGCTAGCGCCCTGCGGCGCATCGGCGACTCCGGATCCTCAGGAGGCCTTTATGCGTGTCTCGGCAAAGCGTCTCGGCGTTTGGCTCGCGGCGTGGTGTGCCGTCCTTCTCGTCACGGTTGCCGCGGTACACGCACAGAACGCGTCGAGATATGAATTCGATCTGTTGATCGGCGTATGGCAGGTCGACCTGGCCAAGTCGAGGTACTACCCCGGGCCGGCGCCAGTCAGCGAGACGCGAACATTCGCTCGCGACGCGGACGGCGTCAAGGGGACCGTCCTTCGTCGCCTCCCCAACGGCAGCCAGGAACTGATCGAGTACCGCGCCGATTTCGATCACGAATACCCGGTGTCGGGCACCGAAGCGTACGATGCCGTCCGGTTCAAGCGAATCGACTCGCGCACCGCCGAAGCGGTGCTGTCGCATGCCGGCCGCGTGTTCGGCATCGCGACGCGCGTCATCTCGAACGATGGTCAGACGATGACGATTACGTTTCGGCAGGAAGATCCCTCGCTCGTGAAGAACGTCGTCGTCTATCGCAAGATGAAGCCGTAGCCGTTCGTGTCACGTGGTACGATTGAGCCCGTCCGCAGGGGCATTGGACAGGCTCGTCACAGAGTCTCGTCAACGGGACTCTTCTCGCTGACCTCGCAGCCAGCGACCCGCTTGCCGTCATGGGCAACATTCAACGAGCCGATCCCACGATTCGCCGAACGGTGTTCGTCGTTCTGGGAGCCGGCGTCGCCATTGCTGCGGCGATACTGCTCGTCGCATCGCGGTTTCGAGGGCCGTTCGAAGCCTGGCTCGTCCAGGATCTGCGTTCGCGGACGATCGTGGTGTTCGCGGCGCTGACCGTTATCAGCGCAGGCCCGGTGCTCGGCCTGGCGGGGTACTTATTGCGGCTGGGGCAGCGCGTCGCGACCACAGGACGCTATCCGCCGCCAGGACTTCGCGTCCTGAACGATACGGAGATCGTCGACGGGCTGCAGGCCGCTCGGCTGTCGCGCGCGATGAAAGTGTTCGGGTCGGTGCTGGCGACGGCGGCGCTGGTGTTGGCTGCGTTCCTGTGGCGACTCGTGTTCGTGTTACTGCCGGAGTGAGGTGCGGGGGAGGCGAGAACTGAAGGCGGGTGACCCCCGCCGCTATCCGAATGACCAAGGTCGACTATGACGTATGGGACGAACTCGATAGCAACGTTTACCGACATTGCCGCGGAGTTGCGGCGCGCCATCGATTCAGCGCTTCCGGCACTGGAGGCGATCAGCGAGACCGACGCGGCGCAGCCGCGCGCGCCAGGCAAATGGGCGCCGAAGCAGGTCCTCGGGCACCTCATCGACTCGGCCGCGAACAATCATCAGCGTTTCGTTCGCGGCCAACAGGGTGCCGAGCTCGTCACGCCGACCTACGCGCAGGACCATTGGGTGGACTGTCAGGCGTACATCGAACGCCCCTGGCGCGATCTCACGAGCCTGTGGCATGCCTATAACCGTCATCTCGTGCACGTGATCGGGCGCATTCCTTCCGATCGCGCTCGCATCCGCTGCACCGTGGGAGGGAATCAGCCGGTGACGCTGGCGTTCCTGGCCGAAGACTACGTCGCGCACCTGCGTCACCATCTCGCCCAGGTCAACGTCAGGGTGTAATCGGCGGGCCCACTCGCGTAAACTTCCCGGATTCATCGACTGTGCCAGGAGGCTTGATGACCACGTTGTTCCGGATCATGGGTGCGCTCGTCATTGCGGCGTCGCTCTCCGTCTCGCTGGGCGCGCAATGGCCCTCGCATCCGACCCCCGACGTCCCGCGCAAGGATGGGAAGCCGATCCTCGATGGGCCCGCACCTCGAACGCCGGAGGGCAAGGTCGATTTCTCCGGGATCTGGAATCGCTTCGGCGGTGGTGGTGGTGGCGGTCGTGGCCGCGCTGGCGGAGGACCGCCGCCGCCGACGACCACCGCCGACGGGATTCCGCTGTCCACATTCGGTGAGGTGGCCGGCCGAGGATTCGCGCTGCCGCTGCAGCCCTGGGCGGCGGAGTTGAAGAAACGCCGCATGGCCGACAACAACAAGGACAATCCCGACGTCTGGTGCCTGCCGATCGGGTTGATGCAGTACCACAATCATCCCCAGCCGCGGCAGATCGTTCAGACGAAGAACCTGATTCTCATCACCTATGAGTCGAACTACGGGCTGCGCTACATCTACATGGACGGCCGTCCGGCGCCGAACAACGATCCGACGCCGTGGTGGTTCGGCTACTCACGCGGCTGGTTCGAGGGCGACACGCTCGTGGTCGAAACGACGAACTTCCGCGGCGACGAACGCGCGGGCTGGCTCGACGTCAACGGCAGTCCGTATACCGAAGCCTTGAAGATGACCGAGCGCTTTCGGCGTCCGAACTTCGGCACGCTCGAGATCGACGTGACGATCGACGATCCGAAGGCGTATACGAAGCCGTTCACGGTACGGGTGAACCAGCGCATCATGGTCGATCAGGAGATGATCGAGTTCATCTGCAACGAGAACGAGCAGTCGAGCAAGCACATCGAACCGCCGAAGAAACCGTTGTGATGCGGGCTCACATCGCCGTTTGCGCAATCGTGCTGGTGGTGGCCGGCTGTTCGAACAGCGGCACCACCGCGACGACCAGCACGGTCACGCCGGCGCCCGCCGTCTCCTCCTACTTCGACAACACTGGTCGGGACGATGCCCTCGCGGGCGGCGTGAAGATGATTCCAATCAACACGCCCAAGGGCACCTTCCGTGTGTGGACGAAGCGAGTCGGCAACAATCCGCGGATCAAGGTGCTGCTCCTGCACGGTGGGCCCGCGATGACCCACGAGTACCTCGAGGGGTTCGACAGCTACTTCCCAGGCGCGGGGATCGAGTACTACTACTACGACCAGCTCGGCTCGGCCTACAGCGACCAGCCCACTGACGACAGCCTGTGGGACGTGGGCCGCTTCGTCGAGGAGGTCGAGCAAGTCCGCACGGCGCTCGGCCTCACGCGCGAGAACTTTTTTCTGTTCGGACACTCGTGGGGCGGGATCCTCGGCATGGAGTACGCCCTCAAGTACCAGCAGAATCTCAAGGGCCTGATCGTCTCGAACATGATGGCGAGCATCCCCGCGTATGTGAAGTACGCAGAAACCGTGCTGATGCCTGAGATGGATCAGAAGGTGCTCGCCGAAATCAAGAGAATCGAATCCGCCAAGGACTACAAGAACCCACGATACATGGAGCTGCTGATTCCGAACCACTACGTGCATCACATCCTGCGCAAGCCGGCGGACCAATGGCCCGACCCGGTGAACCGCGCGATGAACCACGTGAACGAGCACGTGTACGTGCTGATGCAGGGGCCAAGCGAGCTGTCGGCGAGCGGGAGACTCGAGAAGTGGGATCGCACCGCCGACCTCCCGAAGCTGTCGGTGCCAACGTTGTCGATCGGTGCACGCTACGACACGATGGACCCCAAGCACATGGAGATGATCGCGTCGACGGTGCAGAAGGGGCGCTACTTGTATTGCCCGAACGGCAGCCACCTGGCGATCTACGACGATCAGCAGACGTACATGAACGGTGTCGTCCAGTTCCTGCGCGATGTCGATGCGGGCCGGCTCTAAGCACGTAGTGTCCAGGCGCGCGTTTCTACAAACGGGCGTCGCCAGTGTGCTCGCGCTCGAGAGCACGAGCTGGGTCGGAGCTTCGACGATGGAGCAGTCACGCAGCAGCGGTACGCCATCGCATCCAGAGCTGAAGTCGGTGAAGGCGCTCGTCTTCGACGTGTTCGGCACAGTCGTCGACTGGCGCAGTTCGGTGGCGCGCGAGGTCGACGCGCTCGCACGGAAGAAGTCGCTGAAGGTGGACGGCGCGGCGTTTGCCGACGCCTGGCGTGCGCAGTACGCGCCGATGATGGATCGCGTGCGCACGGGCAAGCTGCCGTGGACGAAGCTCGATCGCCTCCATCGGATGATTCTCGACGACATCGTCGGACAGTTTGGTTTCGGCGGCCTCACGGAAGCCGAACGGTCGGCGCTCAACCTCGCGTGGCATCGACTTCAGCCGTGGCCCGACGCTGTGCCGGGATTGACGCGGCTGAAGAAGCGCTTCATCCTCGCGCCGCTCTCCAACGGCAATATCTCTCTGATGACCGACCTGGCTCGTCATGCCGGCCTGCCGTGGGACTGCATCCTCGGCGCGGAGCTGGTCCGTCACTACAAGCCGGATCCCGAGGTCTACCAATCGGCGGCGGAGTTGCTCGATCTCGATCGCGCCGGCGTGATGATGGTCGCGGCGCATCTGAACGATCTGAAGGCGGCGAAAGCACAGGGGTTGAGGACGGCATTCGTGCCGCGGCCGCGCGAATATGGTCCAGCGCGGACGCCGGATCTCGCTCCGGACGCGTCGGTCGATCTGACCGCACCAGACTTCGTACAGTTGGCCGCGGCGCTCGGGGCGTAATCCTCGTCACTCTACGGCTCTCAGAAGGAGGGAATCATGCTGCGTCGATCCCTGTGGCTCCTGATTCTCGTGGCGGCGGCCGTGAACGTCGGCGTGCTCGCTCAAGGCACCACGCCAGCCAAACCGTCGCGCATCAATCGCGCGATTCAGATGCTCGAGCAGGGGCAGCCGGTCTATTACACGCAGACGAACGGCGGCTACGACGAAGGCAAGAAGCTCGCGCAGACGCCGTCCGACTACATCACCTACGAGATGGAGCACGGCGCCTTCGACATCCCGGCGCTGCGGTCGTTCATGCGCGGCCTGGTCGACGGCGGACCAACGCCAACCGGCCATCGCACGCCAACGGTCATCGTCACGCTGCCGGTCCTCGGGCTCGACGAAGCAAGCATGCGCGCCAACTACTGGGTCGTGCATCAGGTGCTCGCCGCGGGCGTACACGGGATCCTGCTGTGTCATACGCGCGTCCCCGAAGCGGCGCGCTTGCTCGTCGAAGCCGCGAGATATCCATTCGCGCCCAAAGTGGCAGGGCTCGCGCAGGGACTTCGAGGCAGCGGCAGTCAGGGCTTCGCCGCGCAGATCTGGGGCGTGCCGGCCAACGAGTATCTGCGCAAGGCCGACCCGTGGCCGCTCAACAAAGAAGGTGAACTGCTGCTCGGCGTGAAGATCGAGGACAGCTACGCGCTCGCCAACGCCGAGAAGACGACAAAGGTGCCGGGCATCGCCTTCGCGGAATGGGGCCCGGGCGACATGGGCTTCTGGCTGCTCGGACCGCCGCAGCCCGATCAGGTCAACCACCCCGACATGCGCGCCGCGAGGGCGCGCGTGCTCAAGGCGACGAAGGACGCGAAGATCTTCTTCCTCAACTCGTGCAACGACAAGGATGTCGTCGACATGATCAAAGAGGGAGTGATGATTTGCACGGGTGGCTATCAGGTGGGACGGAAGTTTACGGACAGCCCACTGAAGTAGACGCGAATTTCGATGCTCGCGCCAGGAACACGCGTCGGACCGTATGAGATCCTCGCTCCCCTCGGCGCGGGTGGCATGGGGGAGGTCTACAAAGCGAAGGACACTCGTCTCGATCGCACCGTTGCCATCAAGGTCTTGCCCGATCATGTCGCGGCGGATCCGGCACTGAAGCAACGGTTCGAGCTCGAAGCGAAAGCAGTTTCGAGTCTCAATCATCCGCACATCTGCACCCTGCACGACGTCGGCCACCAGGATCCGACGAGCGCGTCCGACCACCCGGTCGATTTCCTGGTGCTCGAGTACCTCGATGGCGAGACGCTCGCACAGCGGCTCGAGCAGGGCGGACGACTCCCAATCGCGCAAGCGCTCGCCATTGCGATTCAGATCGCCGGCGCGCTCGACCAGGCGCACCGCGCGGGTATCGTCCACCGCGATCTGAAACCGGCGAACGTCTTCCTCGTTCGAAAGGGCGGCGCCACACCCGGCGAGCCGTTCGCCAAACTGCTCGACTTCGGCCTGGCCAAGAGCACTGCGCCCGTGGTGACGGGATCCGCGTTGTCGATGCTGGCGACGACGCCGGCAGGCGTGACCGTTCAGGGCGCGATTCTCGGGACGTTCCAGTACATGGCGCCGGAGCAGATCGAAGGCATCGAGGCTGACGCGCGCACGGACATCTTCGCGCTTGGTCTCCTGTTGTTCGAAATGCTCACGGGACGCACCGCGTTCGAGGGGAAGACTCGCGCGAGCCTACTTGGCGCCATTTTGAAGGACGTCCCGCCAGCGCTGTCGCAATTGCGACCGGAGGCTCCCGCTGCGCTCGATCGGATCGTGGCCACCTGTCTCGCGAAGGAGCCCGATGACCGCTGGCAGACCGCGCGCGATCTGATGCGCGAGCTGCAGTGGGTGGCCGACTCCCCTGACGAGCAACCGACTCGCACCCCCGCAGCGCGCACGGCCGCGGTCAGGCGGTATCTGCCGTGGGTCGCGATAATCGTCACTCTGGCCAGTGTCGCTATGGCGATCGCGCTGATTCGATATTGGCCCACGACCGGCGAAGACGGTCCGCTGATGCGTCTCGAGATGAGCACGCCGCCGACGACCGACTCGCTCTCGTTCGCGCTCTCGCCGGACGGCACCAAGATCGTGTTCATTGCGACCTCTGATGGTCGTCCTCGACTGTGGCTGCGCGCGCTCGACTCGTCGACCGCCCGGCCGCTGGAACGGACTGATGGCGCGGCATCGCCCTTCTGGTCGCCCGACGGCCGCTCCGTCGCGTTCTTCGCCGACCGGAGCCTGAAGCGGATCGATATCGATGGGGGTTCCGTTCAGACGCTGTCAAGGGCCAACGGCGCGGCCGGCGGTACTTGGGGTTCCGACGACACGATCGTCTTCTCACTAGGTGCCGCCTCGGGTCTTTCAAAGGTGTCGAGTCTGGGCGGTGCAGTCTCGAGCGTGACGCAGTTGGAAAGGGATCACCAGGGACATCGAAACCCGCAGTTACTGCCGGACGGCCGCCACCTGATGTTCCACGTGCGCGGCGACGATGACGTCCGTGGTGTCTACGTGACCTCGCTTGACGGGCTGACCCCGCGGCGGTTGCTGGACGGGGACACGTCGCCGCCAGTCTATGTGATCGACAGGAAGATCTTCTTCGTTCGACAATCCACGCTGTTCGAACAAGACTTCGATCCCGATCGCCTTACGCTCTCCGGAGCTCCGCATCCGATTGCCGAGCAGGTCGGGGTCAACGTGAACCAGCTCGCAGCGCTCTCCCTATCCCGTGATGGCCTCATCGCCTACCGGACCGCAGCGGCGGACAATCGTCGGCAGTTCGTCTGGGTCGACCGTTCCGGACATGCACTCCAGACTGTCGGTGCACCCGATGTGAATCGAGTGTGGAGTCCACAACTGTCACCGGACGGACTGCACGTCGCGATGCATCGTGGCACGGCTGGCAATGTCGACATCTACGTCCTGGACGTTCGACGCGGACTGCTCACTCGTCTCACTAGCGACCCGGCGAACGAGCTTCAGCCGGTCTGGTCTCCCGACGGAACGCGGTTCGCGTTCGCAGCGTTTCACGACGGCGTGTTCCAGCTGCGCCTTCGAACCCTTGCCACTCGGCAGGAGGAGTCGCTTCAGATCAACGGATTCCCGGTTGACTGGTCTTCGAATGGAAACGTCCTGTTGTATGCCGGTAACGCGGACCCACGTGACAACAGTGGTGCCATCGCCGGCAACTCTCGCTTATGGGCGATGGCAGTAGATGAGAGAAAGCCGATTCTGGTCACCGAAGGAAGCCGCCGCGGCCAGTTTTCCCCAGACGGCAAGTGGGTCGCGTTCGAATCGGCGGAGTCCGAGGAGATGGACGTGTACGTTCAGGCCTTTCCCAAGTCCGAAGGCAAGATACGGGTGTCGGCCAACGGTGGGGCTCAACCGCGTTGGAGTCCCGACGGCAGCGAGCTGTTTTACATCGCACTCGACGAACGTCTGATGTCCGTCCCGATGCGCAAGCTCACGAACGGGACGCTGGAGCCGTCGACACCGACGCCGCTGTTCATGACTCACGTCGGCGGTGGCGTGCAGGAGCTCACGTCCGCACTGTATATGGTGGCACGCGATGGGCGCTTCCTCATGAACACGCTGCTCGAAGAGGAGCGCACTGAGCCGATCAGACTGATTCTGAATCGAAAACGGAATTGAGTGGTCCGGCTAAAGCCGGACCCTACGGAACGATCAGCGTGCTGCGATCGACCTTGCCGTGCTCGCCGACCATCAGCTCGGGCGCGTAGTTGGCCTGCTGGCAGACGTACTCGAACAGCTCGGTGCCCGCCTCCCAACGCAGGTTCGTCATCCCGCTGAACGGCTTCGTATAGGCGCCCGGATCGTCGACGGTCAGCTCGTACTTCATCGTCGCCGAATCGGTGCGGGTGAACTTCTCGATCGTATGCAGCTTCTCGGTGTGCGGCAGGCCGTCGCGATCCATCCAGAAGCCTTCGTTGAAGCCGATCGTATCGATCACCAGCGTGTCGCTTTCCCACCACCCGATCGAATGACCGTAGTAGGACGGCTTCAGATTCGCGGGGTGCGTGCGGCCATCCATGTAGACGGTGCGATACGTGTGGGGCCCGCCGATATCGAAGATATAGACGCGCTCGAGCTCGGGGAGCTCGACGAACTCGACGCCGTACGGAGTCAGGAACTGACGTGACACGCCCGACGGCTTGCACCGCGTGTGCGGCTCGAGCTCGTTCTGCTGCCGGTCGTTGAACAGTGCCTTCGCCCACGGCTGAAACGGTGTGTCCTTGATCGCGAGGGGATTGGGGATGACGGGACCCGGCAGCCACACACCTTTTTCCGCGGTAGTGGCGCCGCCGAGCAGCACCTTGCCGTCGGCGCCGCGAGGCGTCGGCTTCGGTGGCGGGCCCGCCTGTCGTCCGCGTCCCTGGCCACCCTGACGTGCCCCACCCTCGCGTCCTTCGGGCACGCCGACCTGCACGCTTGGCCGCTGCTGTTGTGGCTGTGCCTGTGGCTGTTGTTCTTGACCGACCAGACGCGGCGTGAGGAGTGGCGATAGGAACAGTGCCGCAGCAGCGACGAGCGTCAGCGTATATCGCATGAATGTAGTGTCCGGCCTCAGCCGGACGTCCGGTCCGGCTCAAGCCGGACCCTACGACTAAGGAACGATCGGACTACGACGGTCGACCGATTCGTGAGCGCCGAGCATCAGCTCGTGCGCGTAGTTCATCTGCTGGCAGACGTACTCGAAGAGCTCGACGTTGGGATCCCACCGCAAGTCGAAGCCGCTCTTCCAGGTCTTCGTGTACGCCCCCGGGTCGTCAATCGTGACCTCGTACTTCATCACGTTGAGATCGTTCCGGGTGAATCGCTCGAGCGTGTGCAGCCGATCGGTGTGCGGCGAGCCGCGTCGATCGAGCCAGAAACCTTCGTTGAAGCCGACCGTGTCGATGACGAGCGTATCGCCTTCCCACCAGCCGATGGAGTGGCCGTAGTAGCTCGGCGTCGGTTTGGCAGGATGCGAGCGCCCGTCCATGTAGATCGTGCGATACGTGTGCGGGCCGCCGATATCGAAGATGAAGATGCGCTCGAGCTCGGTCAATTCGACGAACTCGACGCCGTAGGGCGTGAGGAAGGGCCGCGTCACGCCGGAGGGCTTGCAGCGCGTATGCGGCTCCAGCTGGTTCTCGTCGCGATCAGCGAGCACGCCGCGCGCCCACGGCTGGAATGGAATCTCTTTCACGTTGGCGTTGGTGACCGGAGTGCCACCTGGCAGCCATACTCCGTTGCGTTGTGCCGGAGATGCCCCTCCCAGTACAACGCGCCCTGCCGCGTTGCGCGGCGGGGCTTGCGGCGGTCCAGCCTGTCGGCCGCGGCCGGCGGGACCGCCTTGACGAGCGGCGCCACCTTGGCGCCCCTCGGGCACACCCACTTGGACACTATTTCGGGACGGCTGTTGAGGCGCCTCCTGTGCCTGTTGCTGCGCAAGCAGCGGCACGACGAGACACACCAATGCCCCCGCGACGAGTGGGAGTCGGGATCGCATGTTGCGGCGCGCGCTAATTCTGGTTTTCGCCGCCCTGGCTGGACGCTGCGTCGAGCGTCTCACCCGGACGCGCACCCGTGGCGACAAGCGTCACCGTGCGGGCGTTCATGCGCTTGCTGCCGTTCTTCGCCAGCGATCCGGCGACAGTGACCTGCTCGCCGATCTTCAGCGTTTCACGACGCCAGCCGCGGCGCTGCAGCCCGTGCGGCGGTCCCATCTCGGCGCCCCAGTTCGTCACCTCGCCCGTCTTCGGGTCCTTCACGTTGATGTAGAACCACACGTGAGGATTGGTCCACTCGACTTTGGTGACGACGCCGGTCAGCGTGACTGGCTTGTTGGCATCGAACTCCGCCGCAAACGAGTGATGTGCGACGGCGGTCCCGGCCGTCAACATGACGCCTACCGCAATCAGACCAGCGAGTATGTACGCCCTCATCTCATGCCTCCGTTATCCCGCGCGAACGATGAACTCCGAACCATGAACTCGTAGAACGCGGAACCATGAACCCTGAACCGTGAACGCTGAACCGCGTGTTGCTACGGCCGATTCTCCTGACACAAGTGCCGCGGCAATTCCTCACCCGCCACCCATCGTAACGTCCAGCCGCTCGACCACGAGCGCGTGTAGGCGCCGGGATCCTCGATCGTCACGTCGTACTTCAGCGTGTCGAAATCCGTGCGGGTGAACCGCTCGACCAGCCGAAGCTGCTCGGTGTGGGGAAGTCCACCGTTGGTGAACCAGAAATCCTCGTTGAACCCCCGCGTATCCACCACCAGAGCGTCGCTCTCCCATTTTGCCACTGACCGGCCGTAATAGAGCGGGTTGTCGTCGTCGCCCCCCACCTGCCCGGCATGGCTGCGGCCGTCGGTGTAAATGATGCGGTAATTGCTGTTTCCGCCGCCAATCAGCACGAAAATGCGTTGCCGTTCACGATCTTCCACGAACTGGACGCCATAGCGGAGCTGGAATTGTCTCGGTCCACCTGGCGGTTTGCAGTTCAGGTAAGTCGGGTCGTCCTGAAGAAATCGGTTCTGACGGTTGATGTACAGCGCCTGCGCCCATGGCTGCATCGGGGCAACCTTCGGGGCGTCGGCGACGTTCGCCAGCAGTCCCCACTGATCCATCTTCACGTTGCTGCCGGCCTCCATGAGGACGGTCGAGGTCGGGAAGCCCCAGTAGCCCTGAGCCCCGCCCGGAATCGGGCCGAGCCGCGGCTGCTTGTCGGGCCATCGTGGCGCCGGCCGTGCCTGGAGCGGTGTCGGCGGCGGTGTCGGCGTGACGTAGAGCACACGTCGACCGGTCGCCTTCACGACGATCGAATTGCCCCAGACCTGACGGCTGCCGTCGCGGGCAGCGATGCCCTGCACCGTGATCGTGTCGCCTGGCTGCAGCGTGTCGGCGCTCCAGCCACCCTCCTGCAGGTCGATCGGGCTCTCCGCTTCGACTGCCCAGTTGAGCGTCGTGCCCTTGGCGTCGCGCACGTTGAAGAAGACGTGCACATGCGGGTTTCGCCAATCGACGAGCGTGACGACGCCGGTGAGCGTCGTCGGCTTCTTCGAGTCGAACTTCGCCGAGATCGCGTGATGGGCGGTGGTCGAAGCCGCGACTGCGAGAAGAAGAGCGAGCGTTCCTGCCGCTACGAACTTCGGATGTCTCATCGAGGTTTCCCGCTCTGCTTACTGACGTTGGATCTTGAACTGGCCGCTCTCGCGCTGGCTTTTCCACGTGCCCGCGACCGAGCGGTTGTGGAACGCGAGACCGTCGATTTTGCCGTCGAAGACGTAGTTGAGCGGGCCTGCCTTGTCCTTGGTCTCTGCCTCGAAGTGGACGACCCATCCCTCCGGGTTCAGCGTCGCGTTCTTGATAGGGATGTCGTCGGTGCCTGGATTGATCATCCCCGAGATGGTCTTGCCGTCCCAGTTCAGGATGACCAGGATGTCGGGGCTATGCACCTTACTTGGACCCCAGGTCCCGATCCAGGACCCCTTGAGAGGGTGCCCTTCTTGCGCACCCGCCGGCGCGCCTGCCAGGCTCGCCGCGATGAGAACAAAGGCGAACACTATCGAACGTCGCATGTCGGAACAGGCTCCTCGTGGTCGTCAATGACTACCATTAATGCGTCGATTTTATTTACGGCGGCCACCCCGGCGCACGAATCGACGCGCGTGCAGCCCCGGCCGCGCGGTGCGCAAGCGTAAGCCATTCACGAAACCGTGTTCAAGCAGCAATCGCGATCGGTGATTTTGCCAGAAAAACAACGGTTCTGGCGGCGGCGCGTCGCTTGCACGAATCACGCGGCATGATCCAAGGGGTCCGTCAGGGGTTGCTCGTGTGGGTGCTCGTCCTGGCCTCCGGCTGCACGACGCCAGCGAGCCCGACCGAGATGCCCGCACCCGAGGCCAGCGGCGGCATCACCGGTTCGATCGTGGACCTGACGAACGCCGAACGCAGCGACGCCGGGATGGCCGCACTGCGCGTGAACAATGCGTTGATGCAGGCGGCCCAGATTCATGCCGATCAGATGGCGCGGACCGGTCAGATGGCGCACGAGATCGCCGGCGTCCGCTATCCAGAGCCTCCTGACCGGCTCGCCGCGGTCGGATACCGGTGGAGCTCCTTCGGCGAGAACATCGCGATGGGGCAGACGAGCGCCGCGTCCGTCATGGACTCGTGGATGCGGTCGTCGGGGCATCGCGCGAACATCCTCAACAGCCGGTACCGTGAGATTGGCGTCGGCGTTGCGCGCGACTCCGCGGGCCGCCCGTACTACGTCCAAGTCTTCGCCGCCCCGCTTTAATCCTCGCTTCAATCCCATCGCCAAGAGCGAGCGGTGCAGGCCGGGTCTTTAGACCCGGCGTTCATGGCCTGCGGACAACCCGGTTGTTCGACGCGACCGGTTGGCGGGTCTAAAGACCCGCCCTACACTACTCGCTATGAACAGAGTCGCTTGTTTCGTCGCACTGGCGTGCACGTCGATCAGCGCGGCGCAGGAACGGCCGTCGATCCCCGCGCGGCCGGTTCATACGTATTCGATCGTGGCGCGAGATCCGGCGACCGGTGAGCTCGGCGTCGCGGTGCAGTCGCATTGGTTCAACGTCGGCTCCGTGGTGCCCTGGGCGGAAGCCGGCGTCGGAGCGGTGGCGACGCAGTCGTTCGTCGATCCGAGCTACGGCAAGAGCGGGCTCGACTTGATGCGAGGCGGCACAGCCGCTCCAGACGCGTTGAAGAATCTGCTCGCGAAGGATGGCGGACGCGATGTGCGTCAGGTCGCGATGATCGATGCGCGCGGTCGCGTCGCTGCGCATACCGGCAGCAAGGACATTCCCGCCGCGGGGCACATCATCGGCAAGGACTACTCGGTGCAGGCGAACCTGATGGTGAACGACAAGGTCTGGCCGGCGATGTCGAAGGCGTTCGAGTCGGCGAAAGGCGATCTCGCCGATCGGATGCTCGCCGCGCTCGACGCGGCGCAAGCCGTGGGCGGCGACATTCGCGGACGTCAGTCAGCCGCGCTGATCGTCGTGACCGGCAAGCCGAGCGGCCGTCCGTGGCTCGATCGCACGTTCGATGTGCGCGTCGACGACAGCGCCGAGCCGCTGCGCGAGCTGCGCCGCCTGGTCGTGCTGCAGCGCGCCTACAACCACATGAACGCCGGCGACCTCGCGGTCGAGCGGAAGAACAACGAGGCCGCGCTGCGCGAATACAGCGCCGCGGCCGCGCTCGTGCCGGCCAATCTCGAGATGGTCTACTGGCACGCCGTGGCGCTCGTCAACATGGGGCGCGTCGACCAGTCCCTGCCGCTGTTCCGGCGCGTGTTCCGCGGCGACAAGAATTGGGTCACGCTGACGTCGCGTCTCGCCGGCGTGGGCCTGTTGCCGAACGACAAGGCGGTGCTGGCGAAGATCCTGAAGGAAGCCCAATGAAAAGTCGAAGAAGTGGAAAAGTGGAAAGTGGAAGAAGTGGAACTGCTGAAGTGCGGAAGTCGTTAAGTACAACAGGCTGCACTTAACGACAGGCTGCACTTAACGACTTAGCAAGGTGGCTACCTTCACTTTTCCACTTTTCCACTTTTCCACTTTTTCCACTTTTCCACTTTGGCTTGCGTGGTTCGTCTTCCTCTGGCAGCTGATCGGGGCGGGCCGCGCGTTTCGTCCCGTGCCCGGTCAGCGTGGGCTGTCGCCGCTGGCGCAGCTCATCTCGCTCGCCTTCGTCGGCGTGATCTACCATCGCCAGCCGCTGCTGTTGAACGTGGCGCTCGTCGCTATCGGGTGGGTCGGGCTCGTCGTCGCGTTTGTGCTGTTCGAATGGGCACGGCGTACTATTCGCGGGAAGCACTTCTCGTACATCTTCTCCGCGGATACGCCGGCGTTCGTCTGTACCGACGGGCCGTTTCACTACGTGAGGAATCCGTTTTACTCGAGCTACTTGCTTTCGATTGGCTCCGTCGCGGTGATGATGCCGTCGGTGTTCAGAGCGGCGATCGTCGCTGCGATGGTGATCTACTTCTCCGCGGCGGCGATGTGGGAAGAGCGCAAGTTCGCGCGCAGTCCGGTCGCGGCGGAGTACGCCGCGTACAAGGCGACCACGGGGCGATTCGTGCCGAAAATACGGCGGGTCTAAAGCCCAGCCTCTAACGACGCCACGATGGATGACGAGGGATTCACGACGACGGTATTCACCAGAAACCGCTGACCATCCGTCGTAACATCGAACGCGTGATACGCGCCGTACGGGTACTGCATGCGAAACAGCGGCCGGTATTCAGCCACTGAGAATTCGCGGCGTGAGACGACGACCGACACCGCCATCAGCGTGCGATCTGGCGCGACGTAGAAGATCTCCTTCCCATCACGGCGCCAACGCGCCTGGCTGCCGCCGTCGGCCGACACGCGCCAGTGCCGGCCGTTGGACGGAAACGCGGCGACATAAACCTCCGCTTGTCCGCCTTCGGTCGAGCTGAACGCGACCCACTTGCCGTCAGGCGAGAACGACGCCCAGTTCTCGGAGGCCTCGCTGCGCAGGAACGGATACGGACGCCCTCGGTCCCGCAGCGGCAGGACCCAGATGTCGTTGCTGGTGTCAGGCGTGTTGGTGACGTACAGCAGGAAACGGCCGTCGGATGACAGACTCACCGGCCACTTGCCGTCGCGATCCGTGAGCAACGTCGTTCGCGTGCTCGAATCGTTCACCGGTGCCTCGAACAGCGCGAGTCGCTCGCCGCCGAATGAGTTGCCGATGACGCGCCGGCCATCGGCCGACCACACGAGCCAGTTCTCGTCTGACGGCTCCGAGGTGAACTGCGTTCGCGCGCCGGTGTTGGTGTCGTAGATCCACAGATCGCGGGGCTCGCCCGCGCGCCGCGCCACGGCGACCGCCACACGCGTGCCGTCGGGCGACAACTCGAGATTTCCGTGGTCGGCGATTGGGCCGATTCCATTCAGGCGCGTCCCGTTCCGGTCGAACCAGATCAGACGTGACAGCACCGTCGGCCGTTGCGGCTGCGCCAGCAGCAGCCACGGCGCCGCGAGCGCCATCACGACACACGCCGCCCAACCCCTTCGCACTGGGCGATGATACGCCCGACCCGGAGTCGCCGCTGAGCGGCACGCGCCGGCCATGTTTTTCGGAGAGCGGATGACTTCCCACACAACCATGCAATAAACTGTAAGGCTGGTTCGCGGCACGATTTGCCGCCCTAAGAGCGAGGAATCAGGATTCAGGAATCAGGAACCACTGATTCCTGATTCCCGAGTCCTGATTCCTACTACGACGGGCTTACAAGAGACCGGTGATCGTCCACATCAATCACATTTCGCAAAGCAAGAAACCGAAGGGGCAGCGGTCACCGCAAAGCGAGATCGCGGGACTCGTCTCCGGTTCGTTGATGTCGCTCGTCGAGGACGGCGTCCTGGATCCACGACTCGCGCCGTCGCTGCGCATCCATCTCGACTGGATTCAGTACAAGACCAACTTTCGCGATCCGGTGATCGTCCGGCGGACGACGAATCCGCAGGGGCAGCCGATGGCGCTCGCCGAAATCGCGATCGACATGAGGCAGGCCGACAGCGCGCGCATCCCCGACGCGCTTGCCGCGGCCGTCAGGACGATCGGGCAGCCCGACGACAACAGCGCCGGCCACATCTACCTCGACGAGTTCCGGCCTTACCGCGACTGCCTGCTCTGGAACTTCAATCGCCTGTTCTGGCGCCATCTCGGCGATTGGGAAGCCTCGTCCGGCAAGGGCTTCGAAGCGGCGTTGCCCGGCGGGCAGTCCGATGCGAACCACCCGCGCGCGGTCGCCGACGCAGTGGCCGACTTCTGGACGCTGCTGCGCGATCTCGACGCGCGTGGCCAGCTTCCCAACGACATCGTCGGGCTCGAGATCGGTGTCGGCTCCGGGGCGCGCGCCGCGGCGTGGCTCGACCGCTTCAAGGCACTGGACGAACAGTGCGGCACGAGCTTCTACTCGCGGCTGCATTTCATTCTCGGTGACTACTCGCCGACGAGCCTCGAGCGCGCGATGAGCGCGGTGGGGCATCACGGCACGCACGTCAGCCCGGCGCCGCTCGACGCGCTGAATCCCGAGAAGACGCTCTCGAAATACCGGTTCAAGTTGATGTACGTGCACCTGACGAACGTCTACGACAACTTGCCGTTCGACGACCTCGTGCGCCGCGATGGCAAGCTGTACCTCGTCGAAGTACGGCCGTATCTCAACGGGGCCATGGTCGATGCGCTGGTCGCCCACTTCGGCATCTCGCGCGACGATCTGCCGTCGCTCGTGAAGACGCTGCTCGACGGTGGACCGCACGCGGTGTTCCCCGGCGAGCGTGGCGTCGACTTCTGGCGTCGGCTGTGGGACACCTTCAAGCTCGACGAACGGCTGCGGCTGCTCGACGAGGGCGAGGACGCGCACGTGCCGCCTGGACTGAACCGCACGCACCTCGAGGATCTGCTCGCCGAGGCGCCCGACGATGTGCGGTTCCACATTTCACGCGGAGCGGGAGAGAGCTTCGCGAACACGCTGCCGCTGCTGCATCCGCGCGGCTATCTGCAGGTGCAGGACATCTTCGTCAGCGACATGGACGACTACCGCAAGGGTTTCAAGGGACCCGGCAAGCTCGATGGGTCGCTCGTGACCTGGGTGAACGGAGCGCTGTTGCGGGCCGTGGGCGCGCGTGCCGGCTATGACGTGCACTTTGCGCCGTTTCCGTATCGGCCCGGCACGAAGACCAGCATTCTGTACACGACGCAACGAGATTAGGGCGCGGCCCGGCGGCGGGTCTCGAGACCCGCCCTACAAACGACGGATAGATACATGACCTTGCCGACTCTTCCTACCACCGTAATCGGGAGCTATTCGATGCCCGAATGGCTCGAGCGCGCGAAGAACGAGTACCTCTCGCGCCGTCTCAGCAAGCGCGATCTCGACGAGATGCACGACGCCGTGCGCAAAGCGGCGATCAAGGACCAGGAGACCGCCGGCATCGACATCGTCTCGGATGGCGAGGCGCAGCGCGACAACATGATCGACTACTTCACCGAGCGGATGCCCGGCGTCCAGGTCGATCTCGGGTCCAAGCGCTTCTACTACGACTTCTACGAGAGCGTCGTCCGCTCGAAGCTCGCGACCGGAACGCTTGGCGTCAGCGAAGAGGCAAAGTTTCTGTCGAAGTTCTCGACGCGTGCGTCGAAGGTTTCGATCTCGGGGCCGCACACGCTGGTCAAGCGCATTCAGAACAAGCACTACCAGTCGGAGGACTCGTTCGCACTCGACCTCGGGCGCATGCTGAACCTCGAGCTCAAGGAACTGGTGCGCGCCGGCGCGAAATATCTGCAAATCGACGAGCCGTATTACGGCGGGTTCCCCGAGGATCTGCCGTGGGCGCTCAAGGCGATCAACGCGATGGTCGAGGGCGTGGACGCCCACGTGACGCTGCACATCTGCTACGGCAATCGCTACGGCAAGCCGTCGTTCGAAGGCAGTTACCGCTATCTCTTCCCGCACATTCTCGAGGCCAGGGTGCAGGCGGTGTCGATGGAGTTCGCCCGGCGCGGTGACGACGACCTGCCGCTGTTCAAAGAGTTCAACGTGCCGTTTCAGATCGGCATCGGCGTGATCGACGTCAAGACGAACGAGGTGGAGTCGGCGGGGTTCGTGTCGGATCGGATTCGGCGCGCGCTCGAGATCATTCCGGCGGAGCGTCTGATCGTGAACCCCGACTGCGGTCTGGTGCGGCTGCCGCGCGAGGTGGCGTTCAGCAAGCTGTCGGCCATGGTCGAAGGCGCTCGGCTCGTCCGGAAGGAACTCGGGAAATGACGAACGCCCTGGCCGAGCGGGTCACGTCGGGACAGTTCCTGTACTTCACGGAGCTCGTCGCGTCGGGCCTCAAGCGCGAGGCCCAGGTGCTCGAGATCGCCTCGAAGCTGGCGATGATCCCCGAAATCGCGGCCGGCAGCATCACCAGCTACGCCGGCGGTCAGCTCGGACAGGACTCGATCCGCGTCGGCACGGCGGTGCGTGCGCGTGGTCTCACGCCCAACGTGCACCAGACCTGCGTCGGCCAGGATCGCAAGACGATCGACAAAATTCTGGTGCAGCTGCGCGCGCTCGAGATGCACAACATCTTCGCGATCAGCGGCGACTGGCCGAAAGCGGCGATGAGAACGGCGGTCTTCGACATCGACTCGGTGCAGCTGGCCGCACACATCGCCGAGATCCGCGCCAGGACCGGAACCCCGTTCTTCATCTCGTGCGCCGTCTCGCCGTTCAAGTACCAGCGCGAGGATTGCCTCTACCAGTATCTGAAGCTCGAAAAGAAGATCGCCGCCGGCGCGGACATGGCGATCACGCAGGTCGGCTGGGACGCGACGAAGTTCGTCGAGCTGAAGAAGTATCTCGACGAGCGCGGGATCAAGACGCCGGTTCTCGGCAATGTCTACGTCTTGAGCCGTCGTGCCGCCGAGCGCATGAACACCGGCAACCCGCCTGGCTGCTGGGCGTCCGACGAGCTCGTCGCCGTATTGCGCAAAGAGTCGGAAGCGGCTGACGGCGGACTCCAGGGACGACTCGAGCGCGCGGCGCGTTCGATTGCGATCCTCAAGGGCATCGGTTACGCGGGTGCTTACATCGGGGGCACCCACGACGCGAACCAGATCCGCTGGATGATCCGCCGCGCCGAGGAGCTCGCGCCGAACTGGCAGGAGCTGTACGAAGAGCTGCAGTACGGGAAGAAGGACGGCTTTTATCTCTACAAGCGCGACCCACAGCCGAAGCCGACGCGGACGTTCCTGCCGACCGTGATGGACGTCGCTGGCAAGACGCTGCCGTTCGTGCCGTGGGCGAAGAGTTCCACAGAGTCTCCGATGAAGCGCGCGATTGCCGGGGCGTTCCGCTGGCTCGATCGGCATCCGCAGCTCAGTCACTGGTTCGAGCGGTTCGAGTTCTACTCGAAGAAGGAAGTGTTCGGCTGCCAGAATTGCGGCAACTGCGTGCTCGGGTCGATGGAGTACGTCTGTCCGCAGACCTGTCCGAAGCAGATGCGCAACGGCCCGTGCGGCGGTACGTTCGATGGCGCCTGCGAGGTGATCGACCAGGAGTGCATCTGGGTCAGCGTCATGGCGCGCGCCGAGGCCTCCGACACGATCAATCAGCTGAAGGTCTACATCCCGCCGCCCGACCGCACGCTCACTGGCACCGCGTCGTGGGTGAACTTCTACCTCGGTCGTGACAGCCGGCCGGGCCGGCCGAAGGACCTGTGGCAGAGCGGCGGTGGCCCCGGCCGCACTGTCGCGATCGACGAAGACGAGCGGCTCAAGACCGCCGGGCCGCCGGCGGCCGACAAGGCGTTGGCGGCGAAGCAGGCGAAAGAGAAGCCTGGCGGCGGCGCCGGTGGAGGTAAGCCGGCGCCGAAGGCCGAGGGAGTAAGGCAGGCCGGCTAGTGGCATGCCGTAATGCAAAATGCAAAATGCAAAATTCAAAACAGTGCCGGTGCAAGAAAGCACCTTTTGCATTTTGAATTTTGCATTTTGAATTACGAGGATCTCTCTCACGATGAAATCAGCGCTGCAGATCGCCCACGACGCACAGCTGCGTCCCATTGCCGACGTCGCCGCATCGGCCGGCATCCTTCCCGAGGAGCTCGAGCAGTTGGGGCTGTATCGCGGCAAGGTGCGGCTGTCGATTCTCGAGCGGCTCTCCTCGCGCCCGAACGGCAAGCTCGTGATCGTGACCGCCATCACGCCGACCAAGGCCGGCGAAGGCAAGACCACGACGAGCGTGGCGCTGACGCAGGGGCTCGGCAAGATCAACAAGAAGGTGATGCTCTGCCTGCGCGAGCCCTCGATGGGGCCGGTGTTTGGCGTGAAGGGCGGCGGTACCGGCGGCGGCTACTCGCAGATTGGACCGATGGAGGACATCAACCTCCACTTCAACGGCGACTTCCACGCGGTGACCACGGCGCACAACCTGCTGGCGGCAGCCCTCGACGCCTCGATCTACAACGGCAACCCGCTGCGCATCGATCCGTCGACGGCGATCTGGCCGCGCACGCTCGATATGAACGATCGCGAGCTGCGCTACACGGTCGTCGGCCTCGGCGGCAAGACGCACGGCGTCCCGCGCGAAAGCCAGTTCATCATCACTGCCGCCTCCGAGGTGATGGCAGTGTTCGCCCTGGCGAGCAGCGTCTCCGATCTGCGTCGGCGCCTTGGCCGCATCGTGGTCGCGTCCACCTATGACGGCGAGCCGGTGACGGCCGAACTGTTGAAAGTGGCCGGCGCGATGACCGTGGTAATGAAGGACGCCATCAAGCCCAACATCGTGCAGACGCTCGAAGGACAGCCGGCGCTGGTGCACGCCGGGCCATTCGGCAACATCGCACACGCGGCGAACTCGATTCTGGCCGACCGGATCGCGCTGAAGTCGGCCGACTATGTCGTCACCGAAGCGGGCTTCGCCAGCGATCTCGGTTTCCAGAAGTTCTGTGACATCGTCTGCCGCGTCGGCGGCTTCGTGCCGAGCGCCGCCGTGCTCGTCACCACGGTGCGCGCGACCAAGTCCCATGGCGGCAAGCCGTTCAACGTCCTCGCCAACGAAGATCTCGACGCGCTGACCAAGGGGGCCGACAACCTCGCCGCGCACGTCCAGATCGTGCGGCAGTACGGGTTGCCGTGCGTCGTCGCGATCAACAGCTTCCCGACCGATTCCGCGCGCGAGCTCGCGCTGGTGAAGGAGCTGGCGCTCACGGCCGGCGCCGAAACCGTCGTCGTCCACTCGGGCTTCGCCGAGGGGGGCGCGGGCGCGGTGGAGTTGGCGCAAGCGGTGACGACGGCCTGCGACAAGCCGAACACGTTCTCGTTCCTGACGCCGTCTGGCACGCCGCTCGTGCAGCAGATCGAAGCGATCGCCACGAAGCTGTATGGCGCGTCGGCGATCGACCTCGAGTCGCAGGCGCGAAAGGACCTCGAGCGCATCGAGAAGCTGGGTCTCGGTCACGCACCGGTCTGCATGGCGAAAACGCATCTGTCGCTGTCGCACGACCCGGCACTGCGCAACCGGCCGCGTGGCTTCGTGCTGCCAGTGCGCGGCCTCGTACCAAGCGCCGGCGCCGAGTTCGTCGTCGCGCTGTGCGGTGAGATGCAGCGTATGCCCGGCCTTGGCAAGACGCCGGCGTTCATGAACATCGACATCGACGGCGAAGGGCGGACGGTGGGGCTGTTCTAGGAATCAGGAATCAGGAATCAGGAATCAGGATTCAGTCCTGGGCTAGCCGGCACAGCCTGGCAGGAATCAGCTCGAGAGGAATCAGCAAGCAGTGTAGGCCGGGCCTGGCTCTTTAGGCCCGGCGCAGACCGATCGAATCACCCATCAGCCAATTCCTCGATCGCGGTGTATAACCGGTCGATGCGTTCGCCCTATTTGCGGAAGGAGCGCCGGCGTCCCCGTAATAAGGAGCCGTTATGGCCGCCGACAAGAGCCCGGTGGTGGCTGTTGGCCACGATGTGCGGCGTGATGCTCGTCGGAATGGGGCCGATCATCTACATCAACTACCATCCGGTCCCGGCGTTTCGGAGCGCCGGCGTCGTGACGGTGGTGTCTGTCGTGGGTGGCTACGAAGGCAAACGATGGGGCAACTTCGATCATCGTGTCCGGTTGGAATCTGGAATCGAAGCGACCATGGCCTTTCGTGAAATATTTCCACCCGGGACTCGCGTCTGGGTCAGTTATAGCCACTACCCGACGACCGGGTGGTACCGGGTCAGGACCTATGTGCGTTCCGGTACGCGATAGAAGCGAAGAGGCGCTGCGCCCCGCCGATTGATACACTCTGGTCGGTGTCCGACGACGAACTCCGCGAATCGTGTTTCAGGCAGCTCACGGAGACCTTGCGGGCGCTGGCGAGCGAGCCCTCGGACCAGCTCGCCCTCTTTCCCGATTCCGTGACCAGGGCCGGCGATCTCGCCGCGCGGTTCGACGACAGCGTCCGCGCGCTCGCGGAAGATTACGCGAGCGAGTTGTCACGCGGTCAATCCGAGGTGCTCGACCGGCTGAGGGAGCAGTTCGCCACGATGTCGCGTGACGGTGCCGAGTTCGACGCGGACCTGTGGACCGACGAGGCGATTCGCACCAGCGTCCACTGGCGCGACGTGCGCGCGCTCGCCGGTGCGGCGCTCGCGGCGTTGGAGCTGCCGCTCGTCGACGGCTGAAGCGGAACGCACCGGTGATCACAGCAATCGTCCTGCTGATCGCGTTGCAGTTGTTGCCGGTACGGTCGGGTCCGATGCCGCGTATCGGCCGTCCGGTGGCGGGCGACACCACTCGCGACCCCGCGCTCGAAGAAATCGTGACGAAGTACGTGATCGAACACGGTCAGCCCGAGTCGGTGTACTACCGCTACAACCGCGTCGATCTCAACAGCGATGGCGTGCCCGAGATCCTGCTGCACATCGACGGGCGTTCGGTGTGTGAGAGCGGCGGGTGTCCGTTGTTGATCCTTCGAGTCCTCGACAACGCCTACACCGCCATCAGCACCATCGCGCTCACCGCGCGTCCGATCGTCGTCAGCGAGAATCGGACCCGCGGATGGAACGATCTCATCCTCTGGCAGCGGCGCTACGCCGACAGCGATCGCAGTCAGTACGTCGTGTTGTCGTACGACAGCGGAACGTATCCCGGAAACCCGTCCGCGCTGCCGGCACGTCCGCTCACCGACCGGACGCGCGGCACCGCCTACATGAGCGACATCGAGCAGCTCGGCATCGAGCTGGCCGTTGCGCCGTAACGTTCACTCCACCTCGCTTCCGAAGGGTTTGTCTGATGAGCGTCGTCCCTAGCATGACCAGATTCGCTGGCGTGTATGAAGGAACTGGATCGTGGTACGACGCGGCGGGCAAGTCCGCGCGCTACACCATCAGACAGACGACGACCGCCACAGCCGATGGGTTCGAGCTCGCGTTCAAGCACGACTTCGACGACGGAACCGTCGTCGACGCGCGGTTCAGCATGATCTGGATCGCACCGCATCTCGTTCGTGTCGACGTGGGCGGTGCGGCCGTTGGCAACGGCTACGTGTTCGACGACTGCCTTCACTATCACTTGAGACTCGGCGACAAGTACGTTCAGGCGAGTTACCAGCCGTCCGGATCCGGTCTGAAGGTGTTCGGCTCGAGCACCACGAACGCCGAGGGCCTGTACATCGCGTGGACCGAGGAACTGCGCTCGGTTCACTCCGAGCGATCCTGACGGCGGTTCGTTTCCCGCGACCGCAACGTTATTTGCAACGACGGGCAGTTCCGGCGTCGTGAGTCGTGCACGGCGGTGCCCGCTGCGACACGGAATCGATTGACTGCGTGGCGCGTCACGACGTCCGGCACCGTGACTGCGTAAAGTGCGCCGCGGCCCCACCCGACAAGGCGGTAGACCTGAGGTGTGTCTCGAGGGTCGATGTGTTGTCTGGAGGATGCAATGAAACCTCTGTTGTGTGCGGCCTCGCTGGTGTTCGTGCTCGCGGTCGGCGTCGTCCAGGCTCAGAGCCCGAGTAGGTCACCCGAGGAGTTCGAAGCGAAGCTGGGGTATCAGACCGGTACCGTGACGTTGCAGGGCGGCATGGCGACGATCAAGCTGCCCTCGTCGTTTCGCTTCATCGGGCCCGAAGGCAGTGAGCGCCTGCTGGTCGACGGGTGGGGCAATCCTCCAGCCGCTGCCGACGGCGTGCTCGGCATGCTCATTCCAAGTGCGCACAGCCCGTTATCGCCCGAAGGCTGGGGCATCGTGATCACGTACGACGACGATGGCTACGTGAACGACAGCGACGCGACCGGGATCGATTACAACAAGCTGCTCAAGGAAATGCAGCAGGCCACCGAGGACGCGAACGATACACGCAAGGGAGAGGGCTTCGAGCCGGTCAAGCTGGTCGGGTGGGCCGAACCGCCATCCTACGATCGCGCGGCGCACAAGATGTATTGGGCCAAGGATCTCGTCTTCGGCGACGGCGACGAGCACACGCTGAACTACAGCATCCGCATTCTGGGCCGCCGCGGCGTCCTGGTGCTCAACGCGGTGGCGAACATGAGCCAGCTCGCCGCGATTCGCAATGAGTCGAAGAACATCCTGGCGGCCGTCGAATTCAACGAGGGTCATCGCTACGCCGATTTCCTGCCGGGCAAGGACAAGGCGGCGACCTATGGGCTCGCGGGGTTGATCGTCGGCGCCACGGCCGCGAAGGCCGGCTTCTTCAAGGCACTGTGGCTCGGCATCCTCGCCTTCAAGAAGGTGCTCGTCGTCGGCGTGATCGCGCTCGGCGCGGCGATCAAGCGGCTGTTGGGCGGCGGCACGAAGCAGCAGGCGGCGTAGGGCGGCTGGACCGCCGGGCCTGGAAGGCCAGGCCTACACTCGATCTGTTGTGAAAAGCGCGATCTTCTTCGATCTCGACGACACACTGCTCGACGATCGCGGCGCGCAGGCCGTCTACTTGCCGCAGGTGTACGCGGCCTGGCAGCACGCGCTGCCGCATGCCGAGACCGACTTCCCGACCATCTGGCGCACCGCGCTGCAGCATCACTTCGATCGCCACATGCGAGGCGAGCTCTCGTATGACGAGCAGCGCCGGGCGCGGATTCGCGACGTCTTTCGGGCGCCGGCACTCTCCGATGCCGACGCCGATCGCCGGATGCGCGAGTTCCTCGACATCTACGAGGCGAGCTGGCGGCTGTTCGATGACGTGCTGCCGGTGCTGGAGGCGCTGGCGGATCGACCGCTCGGCGTGATCACGAACGGCACGGATGTGCAGCAACGATCCAAGCTGGAGCGCTTCGGCATTGCCGACAGGTTCGCGGTCGTCCTCACCAGCGAAGCGGCCGGAGTGGGGAAGCCTGATCCGCGCATTTTCGCGCACGCAGCGGCACGAGTGAACACGCCGCCGGATCGCTGCGTCCATGTGGGTGATGACTGGAGCCGCGACGTCGAAGGGGCACGGTCGGCGGGATTCGGCGCGGTCTGGCTCGATCGTCACAGGGCTGCTCCGGCTGCGGATCCACGCGTACCACGCATCACGACTCTCGCCGGCCTGCTCCAGTTGTTCCCGGCGAAGTAAGAGGTGGCTCGATCAACGAAACGCCGGGCCTAAAAGGCCCGGCCGCGAGTTATCCAGGACTGTGACCGCATGACACGGCGGATCCGCTACGTCACGGCCGGTGTCACGATCGCGCTCGTCGCCATCGGTGTCCTCTTATCGCAGTTGCCAGCTTTCGGTGCTGGGGCCTTGTTGCATCCGCTGCGAGTGCGGGGCGCGGGCACGACGCCGCCGCACTGCGAGGAGACGTTCTTCGACGGTGATGGCGTTCGCCTGGCAGGGTGGCGCTGCCGCGCCACCGCCGAGCGTCGTGGAACGATCGTGACGCTCCATGGCTTCGGCGACAACCGGAGAGGCGCGGTCGGTATCATCGCGCGCTACCTGCCACGCGGCTTCGACGTTATCGCCTATGACAGCCGCGCTCACGGTGAGTCGGATGGTGACGTCTGCACGTATGGCGTTCGCGAACGAGACGACCTTCGACGCGTGATCGACACGCTCGAGCGCGGGCCCGTGCTGCTCATCGGTGCGTCGCTCGGGGGAGCGGTCGCGCTACAGGAAGCCGCGCACGACTCGCGGGTCGCGGCGGTCATCGCGGCCGAGAGCTTCGCCGATGTGCGAACGGTTGCGCGGGAACGCGCGCCGGCCTATTTCACCGCGACGATCATCGAGCGTGCCTTCGCGCTGGCTGAGCGACAAGGACAGTTCCGCATCGACGACGCCAGTCCGGAGCGCGCCGCGCGGTTGATCACTGCTCCTGTGCTGCTCGTCCACGGAGCCGAGGACGTCGAGACACCGCCGGAGCATTCACGCCGAATCTATCGATCCCTCACAGGACCCAAGCGTCTGATTCTGGTTGCAGGCGTCGGCCACAATCGTTCGTTGCAGTCAGAGGTGTGGCCCGAGATCGACGCGTGGATTGAGAACGCTGTGGCGAAGTGACATCGCCTTAGTCCGGCGTGGGCGGCTCCACGTGGTCGATTACAAAGCACTTCCACAGATCCTCTCGCAGGTTCAAGCTTCAGTCCCAGTTGTTCGACCAGCGCCGTCATGAGGCCTTGAAACGCCCATTTTGTTCCGCTACTGACAATCGCGACCACGAGTGCAGGCCACTTCATGTTCACTCCTTAGACGACTAGTCCGATTCCCAGTTTGTTCCTGATCCTATAATCCGCGAATGGCAACTCGCGTCCTCGCCTTCGCTTTCGCGCTCGTTGGAACGTTGTTCGCCGGAGCTCGCCTGCTCGGCGAGCCGCAAGGCGGTCGACCTGCACCGCCACCCTCCGTCAGGCTGTACGTGCTCGATGGCGGCGTCCTCGAGTCCGACCCCGGACGTTACCAGCTGACGAAGGAGGACGTCGGAACGACGCAGCTTTCCGTGGCGGCCTATCTGATCGCCCATCCCAAGGGCGTGCTGATGTGGGATACCGGCGCCATTACCGACGCCGACTGGTCACCGACCGGCAAGCCATCGGTGCAGAAGCTGACGCTGCCCGATGGCCAGGGCCGTCAAGTAACGATCGCCAACGGGCTCCTGCCTCAGCTCAAGGCCGCAGGCTACACGCCCGCGGACGTGACGCATCTCGCCCTCTCGCATTACCACTGGGATCACACCGCGAACGCGAATGTGTTCGCGCGTGCGACGTGGCTCGTGCGTCCGCTCGAGCGGGAGGCGATGTTTCCCGAGAAGCCGCTCGGGACCGCACGGCCGATGACCTACTCCGCACTCAAGACCAGCCGCACGACGACGGTGAAAGACGATGAGCACGATGTGTTCGGCGATGGCACGGTGATTCTGAAATCGGCGCCCGGACATACGCCGGGCCACCAGGTGCTGTACGTCAAGCTGGCGCGAACAGGCGGCGTGTTGTTGTCGGGCGACTTGTATCACTATCAAGCCGAGCGCCGGCTCGATCGATACCCGACGTTCGAGTTCGACGTCGAGCAGACACGCGGCGCACGACGATCGGTCGAGGCGTTCTTGAAGAAGACCGGAGCGCAGCTCTGGATCCAACACGACCTCGACGCGCACACGAAGCTGAAGAAGGCGCCCTCGTATTACGACTGAGATGCGTGGGCACGAGTTTCGACGGATCGTCCTCGCGCTGGACGGCGCGTTCGAGGGCGCGCACATGGGGCATCCCGACTTCCGCGCGCATGGCCGCATCTTTGCCACGCTGAACGCGGAAGAAACCGTCGGCGTGGTGATGCTCACACCGGAACAGCAGCAGGCATTCCTCGCCGAGCATCCCGGGATGTTCTCGCCCGCTCCCGGCGCCTGGGGGCGATCGGGATCGACGCGGGTGCATCTGGACGAGGCCGACGAGGACACCCTTGGCGAGGCGGTGACGCTGGCGTGGCAGAACAGCGCGGCCAAGGCGAAGAAGCCGGCCGCGACGAAAAGGAAGACCCCTCGGCGATGAAGGTCCGCGACCGGGCCCGCGCGTTTTGCGAGGCCTACGGCATGACCGTTCCCATCCTGCTTGCACCCATGGCCGGGGCCTCTCCCGCGAGTCTCTCAGTGGCCGTGGCGAATGCCGGAGCGATGGGCGCACTGGGCGCGGTGATGACGCCGCCGGCCGTCATCGCCGAATGGGTCCGCGAGTTCCGCGCCTCGAGTCGAGGCACGTTTCAACTGAACACCTGGCTGCCCGATCCCAATCCTGTTCGAGACGCCGCTCACGAAGCGCGCGTGAGAGCGTTTCTCGCGCAATGGGGACCGGAGGTGCCCGCGGTCGCCGGCGACGTGTCGCGTGCCAGTGTGGACGAGCAATGCGACGCCTTCATCGAGGCGCGGCCCACGGCCGTGTCGTCGATCATGGGGGTGTTTGCGCCCGACCTCATTCGCCGCTTCAAGGACCGGGGCATTGCCTGGTTCGCGACGGCGACGACGCTGGACGAGGCGCGTCGCGCGCAAGCCGCCGGTGCCGACGCGATCATCGCCCAGGGATTCGAGGCGGGCGGCCACCGCGGCTCGTTCGATCAGGCCGCCGCCGAGCGCCAGTCGGTCGGCTTGTTCGCGCTGCTGCCGCGGTTCTCCGATCGGCTCGACATCCCCGTCATCGCGGCTGGAGGGATCGGCGACGGTCGCGGTGTCGCGGCCGCGTTGATGCTCGGCGCGAGTGCTGCCGTGATTGGCACTGCCTTTCTGCGCTGTCCCGAAGCGGGCATAGCGCGCGCTTGGGCGAACGCGCTCGACGATCTCGAACCGGAGGACACCGTCCTCACCCGTGCGCTGTCGGGACGGCTGGCGCGCACGATCGCTACCGACTTCGTGAAAGCAGCCATGGCGCCCGATGCGCCCGCGCCGGCGCCGTTTCCGGTGCAGCGCGGTCTGACGACACCGTTACGCGAGGCCGCCGCCGCTGCCGAGGACCGTCGCCGACTGCTCGTCCCCGCCGGACAGTCTGCCGCCATGGCCAAGCCGGTGCCCGCGGGCGATCTGGTTCGTGAGATTTGGGAGACCGCTCGATTGTTGATTGATTACTAATCAACCATCGTCAGCGCTGTGCTCCTCCTTCTCCGCCTCACGCTCGTCCCCATCTTCATCGCGCTCGTCACGCTCGCCGCGCGGCGATGGGGCCCACGTGCGGCGGCGTTCGTCACCGCGCTTCCGGTCGTGGCCGGACCCACGCTCGGCTTCTACATCGTGCAGCAAGGCACGCCGTTTGCCGCGCGTGCCGCCGAAGGAACGCTCATCGGCCTCGTTGGCGTCGCCGCGTTCTGCGCGGCGTATGGCCACCTCTCGACCCGGTGGCGCTGGCCGATCTGCGTGCTGGCTGGTTGGCTGTGTTTCGGCGCCATCACGCTGTTGACACTGCACACGACCGCGGGCGCCGGCACCGGACTCGTCGTGGCGATCACGTCGTTGATGGTCGTGCGTTATTTCCTGCCCGCAGCCGGTCCGCTCGACGCCCCGCGGACTCCGCCGTCGTGGGATCTCCCGCTTCGGATGTGCTCGGCAACCGCGCTCGTGTTCGTGTTGACCGCGATCGCCGCTCGCCTCGGCCCCACGCTGAGCGGTTTGCTCACGCCGTTTCCGGTTGCGACCGCGATCATCGCTGGCTTCACGCACGCGCAACAGGGCACGGGCGCCGTCGTCCGCTTTCTGCGCGGCTACATGCCAGGACTGTGCAGCTTTGCGATCTTCTGCTTCGTGTTGGCCGTGATGCTGCCTCGCGCAAGTGCGCCGGTGTCGTTCGCAGCCGCGCTCGCGCTGCAATTGAGTGCGCAGGCGGTCATGTTATGGCTGATGAAATGACGAAGTCGGTGCGAGTGTTTCTAACGGTCGTCGGTGGGATAGGTGCTGCCGTTTATCAGTGCGATCGGTTCTAACGATGGTCGGTGTGATCGCACCGACGCGCGACAGAGTTATCGCGCGATCATCTCCGCTTCACCGCTCAATCGCTTCAGCACGACGATGGTTGCCGTGTCCTGGCCCTGCGGGTTGCGGTTCTGCAGACGGACGGTGAGCTCGTCGCCGTTGATATCGGCGAACCGGCGCAAGATCGATCCCTGCAGCGGATTGGTGCCGGCGAGGATGTTGTGGAACACCTCCCCGGGATACACCGTCAGCGCCCCGAAGTAGCCGATATAACCCTGCAGCGCGGCGCGCGCTTCTTCGGGCGTCGGCGTCTCTGCCGCGAACGGCTTGCGGTTGAGCGGAGGGAAGTGCACGCCGACGAAGCCCGCGGGCGTGTAGACGATCACACTCGGCGATCGACGGGTCTCCGACAGCACCGCCTTTGTCGTCACGTTGATTCGGCGCTCGACCACGTGCTGCCAGAAGCCGACGACGCGGCGATAGAGTGGAGAGAGATTGTCGATGGTCGGGACGCGTTCCCAGGTCCAGCGTGTGCCGCCGGCCGCGTGCGGCTCGTCGATCGAGGTGACGGTGAGCCGATCGTTCGCGTACTCGATCGAGCGGGAGAATTCACGTCCACCGGTCAGCAGCGTGCTGATTCCGGCCTCGGGCCGGAACACGATCTTTTTCTGCGCGGCGTCGAGGCGATAGCCACCCCAGAACCCGCCGTATCCGGCGAGGGTGGTCGGCGCATCGGCCAGCGGCGCCTGGCCGCCGATCGGCGCGCGCTGCGCGGCGCTGCTCGTCACGAACTCGAACGCGTGACCGGCCGAGTCGACGATCAGCAGACCGCGCGGATTGGCGACCCGCGTCGCCTGTGCGGCGGTCGTTCCCTGCTCGAGGCCGATGAGCATCCATGTGCCGACGAGGTCGCGTCCGGCGATCGGGGCGGGTTGACGGGCGTCAAGCGATGGCACGCCCGCGAACAGCGCGAGCGCGAGCAGCAGCGAGGCTCGTGTCATGACGTGGTCGGTGGCTGAGTCGACGCACTAGGCATCGGGTCGCGGGATCGATCGAGGATTTCCCGCACCTTCAGCGCCAGTACTCTCTCAGACGCCGGCGGGAATACCGAGTTCGAGGACACGTTCGTCGAGCTAGAACACTACCGCAACTCCGTTGGAAGTGGAAGGCGCGTCAGTCGTCGAGCTCGACACGCGTCGCGATCAAGGCGCCGTCGGCGTTGAGGGCCCCCTTCGCCTCCACGCGAACACCGTTCTTCACGCGGCTGCAGCCACCGTCGAACGACGTGCCGGCACCGGTCCTTACGGTTCGCTCTCGAACGACAAAGGTCAGCGACGGACATGTGCCCGTCAAGTTGGAGACAGTACCAGTGAGCTCCGTGAGCCCATCGTCCTTGTCCTCGTCGTCATCATCGTCGTCGCCGTCTCGGTCCCGGCGTTCCGAGTCGAGTCGCGCACCGGAGCCCGTGAGCGTGATCTCGATCCGGATCGTTTCGCCCGCAGTCACGCCAGTCAACGTGATCGTTGCGCTGACGCCAGATCCGGAGAACTGAAGCGTCACGGTCCCTGGAGGAACTCCGGTCAGCATGAAGTTGCCAGTCCCGTCCACGACCGTTGAGATGTCGGTGCCGCTGATCGTGACCCGCACCGAGGTCGTGGCCAGCGGACCGAGAACTCCGGTGGCGACCGGCAGGCTGTTGATGCCGCTCACGCGTCCTGTGATGACTGCGCCTGAACGACCTCCGGAGACGCCGCTCGGTGAGACCGTTCCCGATGACTCGCCACACGCGATGCTTGCCGCTGCGACCAGGCCGAGCGCGATCGAGACCCACCGAGGCTTGATTGGTGTCATGACGCGTGCCTCCTCGTAGCCCCGCAGTTTTGTGCAGACAGATGACGAGGCAATCGGCGTTCCGGTCACCGGCGCGCCGGAACGCGTCAGGGAGGGTGCGTGTTGCGCGGTGGCCGCACTGGACCGCCGCCCCCAACGGAGGGAACGTGTAGAACTTACCTGAGGTGTAGGAACCGACCTCAGTCGCTAGAACTTGAAGATCACGCCGCCGCTCATACGCCCGTAGTCGATCTTCGTGTCGGCGATGCTGAGGCCGAAGAGGTCGATATTCTGAAACGAGTGGAAGTAGCGAAGATCGCCGCGAATGCCGAAGTGCGGTGTGAAGAAACCGATGATCCCACCGCCGATGTCCCACGCGATGTGGTTGTTGTTAGCTTCGACCAGGCCCGGTACGGTGAACTCGACGTGCGTCTTCATCAGGCCGAGGCCGGTGAGGACATAGGGCTGCACCGCACCGACCTTGGGCGCGAACATGACGTTGCCCATCATCGTGAACACGTTCGAGGACACATCGATGCGATCGCCGAAGAAGCTGTCGATGAAGTTGAACTCGAACTCGCCGCCGATGACGCTGCCGAGCGAGCCGAACGAGACGCCGAGATTGCGCGACTTGTTCTCGCAGTTCGCGATCTCCTCGCACCCCGAATCGCCACCCATGTTGTAGCCAATAAAGGGACTGATGAAACCTTGTGCCCGCGCCAGGGTCGACGTGCCCAAGACGAGCAGCGCGGCGCATGCGCCTCTGGCGATGGCCCGGCGCATCGTGAGTGAGAATTTCATGGTGCACCCTCCGCGGCGCGGCTATGCAAGAACAGGCCCGTCCGGATGAGTGATCTACAATCTCGTCACGTAACCTCGACGGTTCAAATCCTTCGAATCACTCGTCAGCGTGACGCGTTGGATCGAGAAAGAGGACACATGGCAGACGCCACTCGAGAACGGCAGGACAGGATTCTCGCCAACCAGGCGCGCATCATCGGCAATCAGCGAACGATCATCGGGAATCAAGCACAGTTGAAGCAGCTGCTGGCGAATCAAAAGAGCATTTTGAGCGGGCTGCGAAGAATCGTCGCGAATCAAGGGAAGATTCGCGCGAATCAGCGAAAGATCCTCGCCAAATGAGCGCACTACCGCTTGGCGTCGTTCTCGTGGTCACCGCAATGGCCATGGGCGCCGAAGCCGCGCCGAAGCACGAAGCGCGAAGGTCGGAGAAGGCGGCGCAGTTGACGATCGATCGTGTGGCCTGGATGCACGGGTGTTGGAGGATGACCACACCGCAATCGATCGTCGAAGAGCAGTGGATGGCACCGCGCGGGGGGACGATGATCGGCGTTGGCCGAACCGTAGCCCGTCCCGCCGACGCCAAGGGCGGAGGCGGAGGTGAGCGCACGACGGACTATGAGTTCGTCGTGCTCAAAGAGCAGAACGGCCAACTGGCGTACGAGGCGCACCCCGCAGGTCAAGCGCCCGCGTTGTTCATGGCCCGAGAGACAGCGGCCGATTCCGTCGTCTTCGAGAACGCCGCTCACGATTTCCCGCAGCGTGTCGGCTATCGCCGCTCGGGCAATGGGCTCGTCGGCTGGATCGAGGGCACGCAGAACGGTAAGTCGCGACGCATCGAGTTCACCTACACACGGGTGGCATGCGTCGAATGAGGTGACCGCGGTGATCGAGATCGAATCGCTGCACCACGTCGCCGTGTGCGTGACCGACATCGATCGCGCGAAACAGTTCTACGGCGGTGTGCTTGGCCTGAAGGAATTGCCACGGCCGCCATTCGATTTCGGCGGTGCGTGGTACGCCCTGGGCGACGTTCAAGAACTTCACCTCATCGTCCATCCGCCGACGCTGACGATGCGGCGCACGACCGAGATCGATGTGAAGGATGGTCACCTCGCCATTCGCGTCGGCAGTTATCAGCAGACGCTCGATCATCTTCGCCGCCACGGTATCGAGTGCGTGGACCGTCCCCGCAATTTGACGCCGTGGCCGCAGATCTACGTGACGGATCCGGATGGGAACGTGATCGAGCTGAATGCGGCTTCGCTTTAGGTAACCGGGAGTATCATCCACGCCAAAGGAGATCGCCCATGCGAAGAGTCCTGACGTCCAGTGGGACCCTGGTGTTACTCGTTGCGGTTCTCGCGTATCCGATTGCGGCAGCGGCTCCCACGGTCAAGCCCGAGGACGTCGGCTTTTCCAGCGAGCGGCTGCAACGCATCAACGATCTGTTGCAGCGTCACATCACCGCGGGCAGTTTCTCCGGTGCCGTGACCCTGGTGGCGCGCAATGGCCGGATCGCGCATCTCGAGGCGCATGGGCTGATGGACATCGAGTCCAGGAAGCCGATGCAGAAGGACGCGATCTTCCAGATCATGTCGATGACCAAGCCGGTCGTCGGCGTGTCGATCATGATGATGGTCGAGGAAGGAAAGGTCCGCCTCAACGACCCCGTCTCGAAGTTCATCCCTGAATTCAAGGATCTCAAAGTCGCCGTACCCGTGAGCGGCGCAGCACCGGCCGGGGGCCGTGGCGCCGCACCGGCCGAACCGCGCTACTACACCGTGCCTGCCGAGCGCGAGGTCACGATTCGCGATCTGCTCACGCACACCTCCGGTCTCGTGAGCGGTGGCCTGAGCGCAACCGAAGCGCGGAAGGTGGCGCTCAAGGGCAAAGAGTCGCTGGCCGACTACATCCCGCGTCTTGGCGGCGTGCCGCTCGATTTCCAGCCGGGCTCGCGTTGGGCCTACAGCGCGCAAGCCGGGTTCGACACACTGGCCCGGGTCGTCGAGATCGTGTCGGGCATGCCGTACGGTCAGTTCGCGCGCACGCGCATCTTCGAGCCGCTCGGCATGAAGGACACGTTCTTCTACCCGCTCGAGGGCAACGCGAGGTTGGTTACGCGCTATACACGGCCGCAAGGCGGCGGACCGCTGCAGAAGGTGACCGGCTTTGCCAACTTCCAGAACGGCGTCTACTTCTCCGGAGGAGGCGGCCTGGCGAGCACGGCCGAGGACTATTTCCAGTTCGCGCAGATGTTGCTCAACGGCGGTCAGTTGAACGGCAAGCGACTGCTCGTGCCGCGTACGGTCGAAATGATGGCGTCGGTTCATGCGCCGGACACATTACAGGGCCGGCCGCGCGGCGAGGGCTATGGCCTCAGCATGCGCGTCGTCAACGACCCGGTCGCGCGCAACACGTTCCTCTCGCAGGGCAGCTTCGGCTGGAGCGGCGCCTACGGCACGCACTTCTGGATCGACCCCAAGGAGAAGATCGTCGGCGTCCTGATGACGCAGACGTCGAATCAAGAGCTGCGCCCGGATTTCGAGAATGCCGTCATGCACGCGCTCGTGGGCGGCGCAGTAAACGGAAGCGGGACCAATTGACGTAAGAAAGACGACTCCCAACTTCCAACCCTCGAGTCCCGACACGGCCCGGCTGACGTCCGTGGGGAGTTGGGTTGGGCGTTGGGAGTTTGCGTTGTAGGATCGCCTGAGTACCGAAAAAGGAGTCCGCATGAGGATCCGCTTTCTGGGCATGGCCGCGGTTGCGCTGTCGTCGCTGGTCGGGATGACCGGTCTCGCCGAGGCGCAGACGTCGAATGCGCGCAGCAACGCACCAGCCACCTCGTCCAAGGTCCCTCGGACTCCATGGGGGGATCCCGATCTGCAAGGCACGTGGGACTACCGGACCATCACGCCGCTCGAGCGCGCACGCGAGTTCGGCACACGCGAGTTCTATACCGAAGCGGAAAAGAAGGCCCTTGAGGACCGCGCCGGACGGCGTATGGACACCGTGCCTGAGAAGATTACGCCGGGGCTCAATCACGCCCAGTGGTGGACTGATCCCGGGCGTTTCGTCTCGGACGGGTATCGCACGTCCCTCATCGTCGACCCGCCCGATGGTCGGATTCCGCCCCTGACCGCCGAGGGCCGGGCTCGGCAAGGGCGCGCACCCAATCGGAACAATGCGGTCAACGCGTCGTGGCTCGACCGAGGCGATCAAGAGCGCTGCATCACCTACGGGTTGCCAAGTGCCAGTCTGCCGACGCTCTACAACAACAACATCCAGATCGTCCAGGCGCCGGGGACGGCGGTCATCGTGCACGAGATGATTCATGAGGCACGGGTCGTGCCGCTCGACGGCCGCCCGCGACTGAGCGACGGCGTGCGCGCCTGGATTGGCGATACACGCGGCCACTGGGAAGGCGACACGCTCGTCGTCGAGACGACGAATTTCAACGGCAAGCACAGCTACCGCGGATCGACGACTGGTCTGCACCTGACCGAACGCTACACGCGCGTGGCTGAGAACCGGCTCGAGCTCCGGCTCACGGTCAGCGACCCGACAACCTGGGAGAAGCCGTGGACAGTGCTGCTGCCGATGCGGCCGACCGAGGGCGAGTTGATCGAGTACGCATGTCACGAAGATAACCGGAGCATGTTCAACCTGCTCGAGGTGGCCCGGGACGCTGAGAAAGCCGGCGCCAAGGGCCAGGCGCCGAGCAACTCCGGCCCGGTCGATGACAGGCAAGAGCGCTGACGACTAGTGGAACGTCCTTGTGACTGCTAGAGCGGGCCGCCCGTTGGTTGGCCCGTCAAATCGCGAACGAATGGCTGTCGTAGACGCTACAGGTTCAGTTCATACATCCCACTAGGACCAACGACCCATGGCAAAACTACGAGTCGTCCTCATCACGGTCATCGTGGCCTTCAGTGTGTCGTCGTCGCTTCGCGCGCATCACTCGTTCGCCGCCGAGTTCGACGCCAACCAGCCAGTGACGCTCAAGGGCACCATCGTCAAGATGGACTGGGTCAATCCGCACACGTGGATTCACCTCGACGTCAAGAACCCCGACGGAACGGTCACGCGCTGGATGATCGAGGGTGGCACGCCGAACACCTTGGTGAGGCGTGGCTTCACCAAGAAATCGGTGGAAGCGGGCACGGAGATCACCATCGAGGGATACCGGGCGAAGAACGGCGCGAACCGCGCCAATGGCGCAGACATGATCCTGCCCAACGGCAAGCGGCTGTTCCTGGGATCGTCGGGAACGGGAGCGCCGAAAGACGCGCCAGACGGACAGAAATAGACGTAGGGTCCGGCTTCAGCCGGACCACCGTCGTAGTGTCCGGCTTCAGCCGGACCTGGGTTAACGTAGGGGCCACCTTCAGGTGGCCCCTCATGCGTACGATGACTCACCGTAGCCGGAGACGCTTTCTCCAACTCCTCGCATCGACGCCCGTCCTCGCACATCTCGATCTTCAGGAGCTACTTGCGGCGCAAGGCAGTGCGGCGTCGGCGCAAACCGACGTCATCGCGACCGTTGGCGAAGCCCTGAACGTGCTCGACTTCGAAGCGGTCGCGCGGGCGAAGCTGCCGGCGTGGCATTGGGCGTGGATGTCGAACGGCGGCGAGGACGGCGGCACCATTCGCGCCAATCGCGAAGGCTTTGATCACTTCGCTCTCCGCGCACGACGACTCGTGGACGTCAGTAAGGTCGATACGTCCGTGAGCCTCTTCGGCAAAACCTGGGAGACGCCGATCTTCTTGTGCCCGGTGAGCGGCCATCGAATGTACAACCCGCAGGGCGAGGTTGCGACGGCGCGCGCGGCCAAGGCGAAGAAGCACCTCCAGATGCTGTCGACGATGACGACGACGCCGGTGGAGGAGGTGAACGAGGCGCGCGGTGAGCCGGTGTGGTTTCAGCTCTACACGCGTCCCGAATGGAGCCAGACGCGCGAGCTCGTGAAGCGCGTGGAGAAGGCCGGCTGCCCGGCGCTCGTGTTCACTGTCGACTTGCTCGGCGGCCGCAACACCGAGATGTTCGACCGCGTGCGGCTGCGCAACCAGCAGGTCTGCGGATCGTGTCACAAGGGCAATCCGCTGACGGACCTCACGAATCGACCGATGGTGAACGCGTTGGCGCAGACGCCGGGCTCGCCTCCTGAGATCGGCACGCCGACCTGGGACTACATCAAGCGGCTGAAGGACACGACCGGAATGAAGCTACTGGTGAAGGGGATCGTCACCCGCGAGGACGCCGAGCTGGCGATGATGCACGGCGTCGACGGCGTGTTCGTCTCGAATCACGGCGGCCGCGCGGACAACACGCTGCGCGCCACGATCGATTGCGTGGCCGAGGTCGTCGCTGGCGTCAAAGGGCGTGCGCCGGTGGTCGTCGACAGCGGCTTCCGCCGCGGCGGCGACATCTTCAAAGCCCTCGCGCTCGGCGCGACGGCGGTCGGCGTCGGCCGTCCGTACATCTGGGGCCTCACCGGCTTTGGTCAGGAAGGTGTCGAGACCGTGCTCGACATCCTCCGCCGTGAACTGCAGCTGACGATGCGTCAGTCGGGTGTTACGTCGATCAAAGGCATCACGCGAAACCACATCGTCGCGCGAACCTGAGCGAGCTGCGCGACCACGCGCGGCGCCCTTGGTAGAATGCGCCGACTCTCCACACGATGTCGCTTACGGCGGGAAGTACGTTCGGTGCGTATCTCGTCGGTCCGCTGCTCGGGGCTGGCGGCATGGGCGAGGTCTACCAGGCGCGCGACACACGGCTTGGGCGAAGCGTCGCGTTGAAAGTCCTGCCCGATGCCGTCGCCCACGATCCCGATCGACTAGCCCGGTTCTCGCGTGAAGCGCAGGCGCTCGCCTCGCTGAATCACCCCCGGATCGCGCAGATCTACGGGCTCGAAGAAGTGGAGTCGCGGACAGCGCTCGTCCTCGAACTCGTCGAGGGGCCGACGCTCGCCGATCGGCTGCTGCGCGGTCCGCTGCCGCTCGACGAGGCCCTGGCAATCGCGACGCAGATCGCTGAGGCGCTCGAAGCGGCGCATGATGCAGGCATCGTTCATCGCGACCTCAAGCCCGCCAATCTCAAGATCACCGACGCCGGTTCGGTGAAGGTGCTGGACTTCGGACTCGCCAAAATCTACTTCGATGAGGCTGCTCCTGCGCGCGATCCGTCGCTGTCGCCCACCATCACGGCGGCGGGAACGGGCGCGGGGGTCATCGTCGGCACCGCTGCCTACATGAGTCCCGAGCAGGCGCGCGGCAGTCGTGTCGACAAGCGTGCCGATGTGTGGGCTTTTGGCTGCGTGCTGTTCGAGATGCTCACCGGCCGCCGGGCGTTCGGCGCCGATACCCTTCCTGATACCGTCGTGCGAGTGTTGACGGTCGAGCCCGACCTGCAGACCCTTCCACGGAGTACGCCACCAGCGCTCGTTTCGGTGCTCAAGCGCTGCCTGCATAAGGATGCGTCGCGTCGATTGCGCGATATTGCCGACGCGCGGCTGCAGATCGAGGACGTCGCCGGCGGTATATCAACGGCTAGCGGTGCGACGTCACCCTGGTATGCTCGACATCCCGGCGTTGGCTGGGTGGTCGCCGCCGTGCTCGCACTGATCATCCTTGCGATTGCGACGGTCGCGATGCGGCGCGAGCGTCCCGACGCCCCGGCGCTGCGATTGAGCTTCCTCACGCCTCGGTCCGGAAATGCGTTCAAGTTTGCGCTCTCTCCTGACGGACGCAGCGTTGTGTACGAGGACCTCATTGATGGGTTGCCCGGGCTCTGGGTCCGCTCCTTCGATCAGGAGGACGGACGTCCACTGGCCGGCACTGTCGGCGCGGATGCGCCATTCTGGTCGCCAGACAGCCGCTCGATCGGGTTCGTTGCCGATGGAGTGCTGAAGCGGATCGATCTAGGTGCCGGATTCGTCCGAACGCTCGCGCCTGCCGCCAACATGAGGAAAGCAAAATGGGGCAGCGGGAACACCATTCTCTTCGGAGCCTCAGCGGGTCCCCTGTACCGAGTCTCCGCGGATGGCGGTCAGGTCACGCAAGCAACGACACTGCTCCCAGGGCAGTCGAGTCATCGGATGCCGCAGTTCCTTCCAGACGGGGAGCGGTTCCTGTTCGTGTCGACCGGGACCGCCGACGTTCGAGGGATCTACGTCGCAGATTTGCGTCGCCCTGGGATGCATCGCCTTGTCGAAGGCGACCACGCGTTCGACTTCTTGGCGCCGTCGCATCTGCTGTTAGTGAAGGACGGGGCGCTGTGGGCGCAACGGCTCAATGCGACGTATACGGGAATCGAGGGCTCCATGCTTCCGGTGGCGCCTCACGTGCTGGTGCACAGCACTAACAACGGTCATGCGGCGCTCTCCGCTTCGGCCGCTGGCAGCATCGCATACCGCACGTCTGCCGGTCAGACGCAGCTGGTGTGGGTGGATCGCACCGGACGCGAGGTTGCCGCGCTGACCGACGCTGACGACACGCAGTGGGACAACGTCTTTCTGTCGCTTGATGGCGGCACAGTTGCTGCACGACGGACCCTGAACGGCAACACGGACGTGTGGATTCTCGATGCGCTTCGCGCTCAACCGCGCCGTCTGACGTTCGGTTCGACCATCGAGGGCGAGGCCGTTTTGTCGCGCGACGGCCGGCGCGTGGTGTATGCGTCGGATCCGAAAGCCGGGCTGTGGGACGTGTACGAACGCGCCGCGGATGGTACTGGATTGGACACGGTTCTCATCGAAGGACCGGAGAACGAGAGTCCGCGCGATGTGTCGCCAGACGGTCGATATGTGCTCGTCGCCAAGCAGAGCGGTACAACCGATTACGATTTGTGGGCGCTGCCGCTCGGCGATCACGAGAAGCCATTTGCCGTTACCACGACCCCATTCGCCGAGATGATGGGGCGGTTCTCGCCCGATGGAACGTTGGTGGCGTTCGATTCCAATGAGACCGGCCAATTCGAGACGTTCGTGCAGTCCTTTCCGAGACCTGGGCCAAAAGTGCAGGTGTCGAAGGGCGGAGGAAGGATTCCGCGTTGGCGGACTGACGGCAAGGAGCTCTATTTCCTCACCACCGACGGCACGGTAATGGCCTCGTCCGTGGAGAGGAGCGGCTCGAATGTGACCACCGGCACGCCGCGGCCGTTGTTCCGCCTACCCGTGCTTCAGCGATTCGTGTGGTACGCCCCGTCGGTCGATGGAGAGCGGTTCCTCATCCCGAAGGTGGCTTCGGCCGATTCGCCTCTCACGATCGTGCTCAATTGGAAGCCGCCGCAGTAGACTTGTGCGGCATGTGCGCGCCATCGGTCATTGCGTCCGTGCGGCAGGAACTGACCCGCCGCGGCTTTGTCACGGCGCTGGCCGGCGCCACGCTTGGTGCGCTGGCGACGTCGGATGCGGCCGCTCAGCAGGCGCAGCCGAAGCCCGTGCGGCTCGCGCAGGGCTTTCGTGACGTGGTCGATCTGACGCACACGTTCACGCCTCGATTGCCGGTGTTCCCCGCGTTCAAGCCGGTGAAGATTACGCCGAAGTTCGCGCTCGGCAAGGACGGCTTCTTCGCCAACGAGCTGACTTTCGACGAGCACACCGGCACGCACATGGACGCGCCGGTGCACTTCGTCGACAAGGCGCAGACCGCCGATCGCATCCCACCCGACACGCTGATCGCGCCGCTCGCGGTGATCTCGATCGCGGCGAAGGCCGCGAAGAACGCCGATGCTACGCTCGACGTGGACGACATCCTGGCCTGGGAGAAGCAGCACGGCCGGTTGCCGCGCGGCGCGTTCGTGGCGATGCACTCGGGGTGGGACGCGCGCGTCGCGACACCCGATCGCTTCATGAACCGCGACGCCAAGGGAACGATGCACGCGCCCGGTTTCAGCGAGGCGGCGGCACGCTTTCTTGCTACCGAGCGCGACATCGTCGGAGCGGGTGTCGATACGTTGAGCCTGGACATTGCTGCGGCCGCCAAGTTCGTGGCGCATCTGGCGCTGCTCGGTGCCGGCAAATACGGAGTGGAGCTGATGGCGAACCTGGGCAACGTTCCTGCGGCGGGCGCGACCATGATCGTCGGCGCCCCGAAGCACGAAGGCGCATCCGGCGGACCGGTGCGCGTGCTGGCGGTTCGGTGAAGGGACGGAGGACATCACGTTGAAACGATTCGCGTTGTCGCTTGCCATCCTGGGCCTGGCTGCCGCGGCGATCGTGTCCGCGCAGCGTGCGCCATTCGTGCCGGTGTCGCAGGAGATGCTGATCAAGCCGAGTCCTGATGACTGGCTGATGTACAGCCGGACCTACGACGCGCAGCGATTCAGTCCACTCAAACAGATCACCAAGCAGAACGTGGGTCAGTTGAAGGAGTCGTTCAAGAAGGAACTGCCGGCCGGCGCCTTCGAGAGCATTCCGATCGTCTACCGCGGCGTGATGTACCTGCAGCTCCCGGGCAACACGGTGCAGGCGATCGATGCGACAACCGGGGCGACCATCTGGGAACATCGGCGCTGGTCGGGGCCGTCACGCGCGAAGACGATCGCGATCTACGACGACATGATCTACACCACCGCGACCGATGGCTTCATCGTCGCGCTCGATGCCCGCACCGGCGAAGTGCGCTGGCAGACGCAGACCGGCGGCGGCATGGTCTCCGGCGTCATCGTCGTCGAGGGCAAGGTGATCTCGGGCCGGTCGTGCGCCCCGCGCCGCGAGAATTGCTACATCGTTGCCCACGACGCCAAGACCGGGCAGGAGATCTGGCGGTTCTACACCGCCGCCGGGTCGAACGAGCCGGGTGGTGAAACATGGGGTGGAGCGCCCGACGCGGCGCGCGCGGCGAGCACGTGGGGACTGCCGGGTGGATTCGACCCGGGCCGGCGGATTCTGTATTGGGGAGTGGCGAACCCGACGCCGAACACGCGCGCCGAGCGTCACGGCGGCAAGTACGATGCCGTCAACATCCCGATTACGTCACCTGCCGATCTCTATAGCAACTCGACGATCGCGCTGAACCCGGATACGGGCAAGCTGCTGTGGTACTACCAGCACCTGCCTGGCGACGACTGGGACGAGGACTACCCGCACGAGCGGACGTTGTTCCGTACGGCGGTCAGCCCCGATCCGAAGTTCGTGAAGTGGATCAACCCCGACGTCAAGCGCGGCGAGCAGCGCGACGTTGCGATGATGGTGGGCGAGGGCGGCGGCGTCTTCATGCTCGATCGCGTGACCGGGCAGTTCCTCTGGGCGAACCCGTTCCCGTTCGACGCGCCCAACTTCCTGATCTCGAGCATCGACGGCAAGACCGGGCGCGTCACGATCAACAAGGATTTGATCTCCACTGGTCCATCCGAGCGTCAGGTGATCTGCTACTGGAACACCCGGAGCTATTGGCCGACGGCGTTTCACCCGACGCTCAACGCGCTTTACGTGCCGTACGTCGAGAACTGTCTCGACCGTACGACGCCGGGTCCCGGCGGGCAGCCACGCGAGCGTCGCGCGGGCATTCCACGGGAAGGCGCCGACCTGAACACGTGGTCGGGGTTGATGAAGATCAACGCGTCCACCGGAGAGATGACGCCGATGTTCAAAGGGCGCGCGCCAAGCAACGGCGCGGTGCTCGCGACCGCGGGTGACGTGGTGTTCTTCGGCGACCTCGATCAGAAGTTCCGCGCGTTCGATGCGGCCAGTGGAAAAGTGCTGTGGGAGCAGACGCTCGGTGGGCCAGTGCAGAACAGCACGATCACCTATGCGGTGAATGGCAAACAGTACGTCGCAGTCGTGACAGGAAGCGGAGCGCTGACGGGTGCGCTGATGGATCAGGCGTCGATTAAACCGAATCGGGGGTATAACGCGGTCTACGTGTTCGCGTTGCCCTGAGGGCCGAGTTGTGAAGCTGATTCGAACGCATGCACGCCGGGCCTAGAAGGCCCGGCCTACACTGTTCGCTATGGAACGTCGTCTTTTTCTCACCGGACTCGCGTCCTTCGCTGCGACGGCACTCGCGCGCGTCGATCTCGGTGCGCTGCAGACGACGGTGTCTGTCGACGCGCTCATCGACGATCTCGTCGCCGGCAATCGCATCCTCGCAATGGAAGGTGTCCTGGACGGGATGGGCCACATCAGCGTCCGGCATCCGGCCCGGGCGATGCGGTTCCTGCTCGCGCGATCGGTGGCGCCCGAGCTCGTCACGCGTGACGACATCATGGAGTTCGACCTCGACGGCCAGCCGGTCGATCCTCGCGGACGCACGCCGTATCGAGAGCGATTCATCCACAGCGAGATTTACCGCGCACGTGCCGACGTCAACGCGATCGTGCACTGTCACACGCCGTCGCTGATCCCGTTTGCCGACTCCAGTGTGCCGTTGCGCGCGATGTATCACATGGCAGCGTTCGTCGCCGACGGCGTGCCGGTCTTCGACATCCGAGCGGCGGCCGGGATGACCGACCTGCTGGTGAGCGACGCCAAGCTCGGCCGTGCTCTCACGCAAACGCTCGGCAACAAACCGGTCGCGCTGATGCGCCATCACGGAGCGGTCGTCGTGGCCAGCTCGATCCCCAACGTCGTCGGCCGCAGCGTGTATCTCGATCTCAACGCGCGCGTGCAACTGCAGACCGTGTCACTCGGAGGCACGGCGTCCTACATCGATCCAGCGGAAGCGCGATTGCGCATGAGCGATCCGAACGAGTACTCGCGCGCATGGGAATTGTGGAAGCGCAAGCTGAGCGCTAAATAGCTGCGAGTTCCGGAGTTCCAAAGTTCCAAAGTTCCGAGTTCCAAAGTACGGGAGTTCATTCGAGTTCGCTCCGTTGCACAGAACTTGAACTCCGGAACTCCGAACGACGGAACTGCGGAACTCGAAGTGCTGTAAGCTCCGTTCATCGCACGCGGGTTCGACGTTACTCCCCACAGAACCCCGTGAGCCCCAAATGAACGTGCCGATCCGTGTGTTGCCGCTCGTGGTGTCTGTATCCATCGCGGTGGGGACCGTGTTCTCTCCCGATGTCGTCGCGGCGCAGAGCACGCTCGCGATCAGACCACTCCGCGTCGGCGACTGTCAGATCGTCGTGCAGGTCACCAATGCGCGGCCGGGCGATCAGGTCGGCGTCGTCGTCGAGCTGACCGCGTCGCGCGAGCAAACGCTCGTCGCGGGCCGGACGGAGCTGACGTTTCCGCTTGCGGAGCCGCTGCGTCAGGGCTTTCGCGTGCGCACGGCCGTGAACGGGACGTCTGGCAAGGAGGAAGTCGTTCCTGCTGGAGGCGGTATTCCACGAGGCCAATGCGAGACACCGGCTGTCGAGGATGAATCGCCGTTCGATGCCTCGGTATTCCTCGGCTCCGTGATCGACAACTTCGCCCCGGACAAGGTCGGCGGCTACATCAACCCCGAGGCGGGCAGCCGGCAGAAGGCGCAGTGGATCACGGGGTTCGAGTTCGATTACCGCGTGCACGGACGCGCGGACGATGGCGTTCGTGTCTGGCTGCAGGGCCAGACGATGCACGGAGTGCGGACGGCGGACATCAACTGCGCGCCCGAGGATGGCGCTGAAGTGCCGCCGGTCTGTCCGACGAGCACAGCAAATACGGCGGACCGGGTCCGGTTCATCCTCGAGAATGCGACGAGCGTCGAGGCCTTCGTCAATCCACGCGTCGAGTTCATGAAGGTCCAGGACGGCACCGACTCGTCGGCGCGGCTCTACGCGACGGCCAATATCGGGTTCATCGCGTTGAAGGACGCGCCGAAGGTATTCCGGACGATGCACGTGGGCATCGGATTGCTGGCCGACGAAGGCAACTTCGCGGGCAGTTTCTTCGAGGTGGGTTGGGGCAAGAACGAGCTCTTCTCCACGGCATGGAACCGGCTCAAAGTCGACGGCCTCCTCAGCTTCAGCATGGACGGCGTGCCACTCGTGCGCGACCACGGACGGCTGTTCGTGGAGATGACGGTTGACAACGATCTGCACGACGGTCCCGACAGCGTGCGCACGTTCTTTGGCTTCGACCTCGATTTGCGGAGGACGTTCGGGCAATGACGCGCACGACCGCGGCGCTCGGGGTCGCGCTCGCGATTGCGTCCACGATGATCGCGGAGGCGCAGACCACGTCCTGCCAGAACTGTGTCGAGGCACGGTACTGGGAGGTCAGTCCAACGTTCTGGAACAGCACGACGACCGAATCAGGCGTGCCGGAGCGTCCGCGACTCGACGCGATGCGCAAGGACGATGTGGGGGTCGCGCTTTCGGGTGGCGGCACCCGGTCGGCGTCGGCGAGCATCGGCCAGCTTCGCGCGCTCAATCGCAATGGATGGTTGTCGCACGTCCGCTACGTCACCGCGGTGTCGGGTGGGTCATGGGCGGCCGTGCCGTTCACGTTCTACCCCGGCTCGCTCGACGATCTGCTCGGCGCCGGCGGCGCGCTCGATCCGAAAACCGTTCAGACCGTGCCGGCCGGCCTGCTGGCGGAGCGTGTCGTCAACTCGAAGCTCGGTCACGTCGGTCTTCACGAGGTGCCGAGCTTCCTGTCGGATTCGATCGGCGGCGTCGACATCGGTCAATACCGGCGCATCCTGCTGATGGCACGTTCCGCGATCCGTCGTATCCGCAAGCGCGAGGTCAGCGAACCGGACCGACAGAACAAGACCTACGCCCATCTGCTCGGCCAACTCTTTCTGGATCGACTGGTGCCCGACGGCAACCGTCGTCTGTATGCCTGGGACCGGGAGACGGCGATCGAGATGAGCCAGGCGTCGGGACGACCTGCCGGCGAGTTCATCGTTCCGCCGGCCGATCGACCGTTCCTGATCGTCGGCGGCACGCTGGTCAAGCAGAACGGCGCGGATTATCCGCGGTTGATCCCGGTGGAATACACGCCTCTTTACACTGGCGTGCGCCAGCGTTTCGGTCTCATCGGCGGCACCTACTTCTGGCCGTGGGCGTACGATCGGTTGTTCATCGCGCCGCGATCCGAGACCCACGCGCTGGTTGGTCCCGGCCCCGAGGAGCGGCCATTCACGTTGGCCGACGTTATCGCCAGCAGCGGCGCCGCGCCGCAGCTGACACTGCTGCTGGGCGATCGCGTGCCGGCCCGTTTTCGCGGCTACCTGCAGCGTGCGGCCGATGCGTTTCCAGCGTTCTCGAACCTGGCGGTGCACGGCGGCATGCCGAATCCCGCGACCGCCGAGCTGGCGCACGGCGACGGCGGCTTCACCGACAACCTCGGCATCATGCCGCTGCTCGTCCGCCAGGTGCACAACGTCATCGTGTTCGTGAATTCGAGCAGCGAGTACACGCAGAACGAACAGCTGCAGTCGTACTTCATGCCGCTGCGGTTGCGCGACGGCAACGGCGACAAGTCGATGAACGCGGTGTTCGATGCCTCGAAATACCAGGAGATGCTCGACGGCTTCGACCGATCAACGGCCGCCGCCGCCGGCGCCCTCTACTGCGGCCGCAACTGGGACGTGCGGGCGAACGAGATCTACAACATCCGCGGGTATGCGGGCTTCAACATCTGCTTCGTCTACAACTATGCGGGCGCTCAATGGAAGGCGTCGTTGCCGGAGCCAATCAAGTCGTGGGTCACACCGCCGGATCCGAAGAACCTGGGCGAGCAGGCGAAAGAGCTGACGCGGTTTCCGTACTACCGCACGTTCGGTGAAAACCGGACCCGCGTCATTCAGCTCACACCGCTGCAGGTGAATCTGCTCGCCGATCTGGCGTCGTGGTCGATCAGCAACGCGGCTGCCGTCGACACGATCCTCGCGGCGTTCGACAAAGGGGTACTACCGCGGCCTGCGATGACACGCTAGGATCGCCGGCTTCGTTGTCGCGTGAGCGTTTTGCTCCAGTTACAGAGCCGTGCTCAACACCGCGGCTCGGCGTCTCGAGCCCGCTCCGCTCGCCGTGTAGCGGAAGGCTTTTCAGGAGGACCGATGTCGATGGCTTTCACCGTTGGCGGGTTCACACGCTCGTTCAGCGTGCGTCTGTTCGGCTTCGATCGGCAGCAGGTCATCGGCTTCTGCAGCCACATCGCCAACGACTACGAACGGACTGTGCGCGAGCTCGAACAGTCGCGGCAGACCGTGCACTCGTTGCAGGCGGCGCGCCCCACCTCTCCGGCGGCGTTGCCGGCAGCCCAGACGGCTTCGCAAGGCGTCGAGCGCATTCTTGCGTCGGCGCAGCGAATCGCCGAAGAAATGGAGAGCGACGCGAAGACCGAGGCCGCTCGCATGCTCGCCGAGGCGAGGACCAGCGCCGCCGGCATCGTCACGGAGGCGCGGCAGACCGCCGCCGGTATCATCGACGAGGCACGACGCGAGGCGGAACAATTTGGCGAGCAGGTGGCCGTGATGCGAAGGCAGTATGCGGCGCTGCGCGCCGCGTTCGAGCGGGCAGCCGACACGGCGGCCAGCGCGCTCGGCGAGATCGCGGCGCACGAACACGACGCGCCCGACCTGTCAGCGGGTGATCCAGATTCGACGTTCGCTCGCGAGGCAGAGTAGCGCGCTATCGGGGCGGTCCGGTGAACAGCGTACGCGAATCGACGAAGCAGAGCGGGTTCCCGAACGGATCGTGCAGGTAGAACGACCGCTCTCCCCATGGCCGCGTCGCGATCTGTCCCATCGGCAAGTTGCCGTCGCCGGTGTCGGTCGCAAGACCACCGAGCGTGTGCGCGCGTTGATATACGTCGTCGAGGTCGTCGACCGCGAAGTAGACGTGATCGAAGTTGGGGCGAGGCGTTCGCGCATCGCCATCACCCTTGGGGCTGTAGAGCGCCAGCGTGACGTCACCGCACCGGAAATAGTGCCGCCCGCCTGAGACGCGCATGCCGGCCTGTCCCAGCAGCTCCGCGTAGAAACGGGCCGCGGGTTCGATCTCGTCGACCGGCAGAATCACTCGATACAGTCGCATCGTCGACATGCGTCGAACTGTAGCGGCACCCACTCACCCCGACAAGAGGGCACTTCGAAGTACCCGCCGTGGGAAGATGGAGGCATGAAAGACAGCCATCGCGAGCGAGCCGCGTGCCCGCTCTATACCGCGATCGGCGTGATCGAAGGCCGCTGGAAGCCGATGCTGTACCAGCGGCTCGCGCTGCGTCCTCAGGGCTTCGGGGAGCTGCGCCGATCGATGCCTGGGGTCGCGGCGAAAGTGTTGCGGGAGCAGTTGCGTCAGATGCAGGCCGATGGTCTGGTCAGGCGAGAGCCGCTGATGCCGGCGCGTCTTGGTGTGCGGTACAGCGTCACGCCGTACGGACGTACGCTCGGGCCAGTGTTCTCGACGCTGTGGCGGTGGGGGCGACGGCATCTGGCGCGGCCGGGCGCCGCGGGCGGAACACTGGTCGTGCCCCCGAGGACTCGCGTGCTGGAGCAAGCGGGGCTATCATCTCCATAGGCCCATCATGAAGGTCTCCTGGTATCCGCGAAACATCGTCGCTGGTCTGCTGCTGTTCGCAGTGTTGGCGGTGATGCTGAATGCTGCCGTCAACGTCTACCAAGGCGTCGCTGTTGGTCTGTTCGGGATTGCGGCGTGCGCGATCGTGGATCTGATCTTCACCTTCAATCCCGCGGTTTGGCAGGCGCGCAGACGGCCGCGATCCTCATCGTCGCTGCCGCGCTGATCGTCCGCGGCGTCGCCTCTCTACCGTTGCCAACTATATCGTAATCGAGTATAGTCGGCGCTGGTAGAGGCGCCGATGAAAGACCCCACTCCGGAAGACCTGCTCCCGTTGCCGCCCGCGGTGTTCCACATCCTGATCGCGCTGGCCGATCAGGATCGCCACGGCTATTCGATCATGCAGGACGTCTTCGCCAGAACCGGCGGCGCCGTGCAGTTGAGCGCCGGAACGCTCTACAGCTCGATTCGCCGAATGCTCGAACAGGGGCTGATTCAAGAGCTGAACGAGAGTCCCGATCCCTCGAGTACTGACGAGCGTCGCCGCTATTACCGGCTCGCGCGCTTCGGGCGGCGCGTCGCAGCAGCCGAAGTGGCGCGTCTCACGTCGCTGCTCCAACAGGCACGCGACACCGGTCTGGTGAAGGGCACATGAGACGCGCTAAGGCGGTCTACAGCGCCCTGCTGCACGGCTTTCCAGCGCCGTTTCGCCACGAGTACGGCGACCAGATGACGCTGATGTTCGCCGAGCAGCTGCAGGACGCGCGCCGCAGGGGCAGCTGGGGGCGGGAGCTGGCAGTCTGGCTGCAGGCCGTCGGCGATCTCATCAGGATTGCGCCGAAAGAACACGCCCACGTACTCCGCCAGGATCTGCAGCACGCGTTCCGGACGATGGCCGGGAGTCCAGGCTTCACCGCAGTGGCGATTCTCTCGCTGGCGATCGGCATCGGCGCCAACACCGCCATCTTCAGCCTGTGGCACAGCGTGCGTCATGCGTCGCTCCCCGAAGTCGAGAAGCCTCACGAACTGGTGATGCTGACGACGCCGAGCGCGACCGGGCTCTTGTTCGGACGTGCGGACGGGCCGCGGACCTGGGCCACGTTCGACGAATTCGAGCAGCTGCGCGATCAGCTGTCGGATCTCGCCACAGTCATGGCCGCGCAAAGCAGCTTGAACAACTGGCAGGTTCGCGTCGACGGTGCATCGGTCGAGGAGATCAGCGGGAGGCTGGTCTCGGCGGGCTTCTTCGACGTGCTCGGCGTGCGTCCCGCACTCGGACGGTTGTTCGCCGCGGCCGACGGCGAACGCGACCTCCCCGAAGCCGTCGTCAGTCATGCCTACTGGCACCGACGATTCGGCAGTCGCGCCGACGTCCTCGGTCGAACGTTGACCATCGGCAACACGCCGTTGACGATCGTCGGCGTCGCGCCGGCGGGTTTCGTTGGCGAGTCGAGCGGACAGCAGCCGGACATGTGGCTGCCGCTGCGGCTGCAGCCGCGGGTACTGCCAGGGACCGACTGGATACACGACACGCCACCAGAGAAGGTGATGTGGCTTCAGCTGTTCGCCCGGCTGAAGGCGACGACCAGCGCGGCGCAACTCGAGACGCGCGCCAACACGGTGTTTCGAGCTGGTTTGAAGGCGTTCTACGGTCCCGGCCGGTCCGACGATGTGCTGGATCAGCAGCTTCGGGTCCATCCAGGCGCTAGGGGAGCGTCGGCGACGGTGGAGCAGTTCTCAACGTCGGCGACGATGCTGCTCGCGGGCGTCGGCATCCTTCTGCTGGTGACCTGCGCCAATTTGGCCAATCTCCTTCTGGCGCGCGGGGCTGCGCGCCGCACCGAGATCGCGATCCGGCTGTCGCTCGGCGCCGGTCGCGGACGGCTGATTCGCCAGTTGATCACGGAAACGCTCGCGCTCGCGGTCCTCGGTGGCCTGGGCGCGATCGCCGTCGCCTCGGTCTTCCACGGCGTTCTGATCAGGATGCTTCAGGGCGCCGACCCGGATCTGTTCGTACGTTTCGACGTCACCCGGCCAGTCGTGGCATTCGCAGTGGCCGCCACCTTCGTGGCCGCGTTGGCGTTCGGTCTCTTGCCGGCGTGGCAGTTGAGCCGATCCGATGTCGGCGTGCAGCTGCGCGAGAGTCGTCGTGGCGCCGTCGGATCCATGAGAGAGCTGCGCTCGGGACGATGGTTGGTCGCGGGACAGTTGGCGCTGTCGATGCCGCTCCTGATCGCGGCGGGGCTGTTGGTCAGGACGGTCTACAACTTCCAACACCCAGATCTCGGGTTCCCTGTCGAGCGACTGGTGCTCGCACAAGTCAGCCTCGGAGAGTTGGTGCAGGACGTGCCTCGCCGCGACCGAGTCCTGCGCGATCTGCTCGCACACGTGCAGCAAGTCCCAGGTGTCCACGGCGCGAGCTTCTCTCAGCTCGGCGTGTTCGGCGGTGCAATCTCGACGGCCACGATCGATGTCGAAGGGAGCCCTGTCACCAGGGGACGTCCGCAGGACGTGGCCCTCGACAGGGTCGCCGCTGGGTACTTCACGACCCTGCGGATTCCGATTCGCATGGGGCGCGACATCGCGGACACCGATCGCGCGGAGAGCCCAGGGGTCTGTGTGGTCAACGAGGCGTTCGTCCGCCGCTTCCTGTCTGGGCGATCTCCGATCGGTGTGCGTCTGGCACGAGTCGATAATCTTCGGAGGCCGTACGAAATCGTTGGTGTCGTGGCCGATGCACACATTCATCGCCTGCGCGGCGATGTCGAACCACGGTTCTTCGTGCCGGCCGAGCAGCGGCGCTCGTTCAGCGGGAGCCGTACGTTTCTGGTTCGCACCGCATCCGACGCGGTCGCCATCATGGCGGCGGTTCGTGAAGCGCTCGATGGCGTCGATGGCGCGATTGCCGTCGCCGAGGTCAGGTCGATGGAGGATCACCTCGGCCGGCTGACGGCGGAAGAGCGGGGAATCGCGCGGCTCGCCGTCGCGTTCGGTGCCGTGGCGCTTTTGCTGGCGGCCATCGGGCTCTACGGCGTCCTCTCGTACGGTGTCGCTCGACGTTCGTCCGAGATCGCGGTTCGGCTCGCGCTCGGCGCCCAGGCTCGAGCCGTGGTGGCGATGATTCTGCGCGAAAGCACCTGGCTCGTTGTCGTCGGCCTCGCCGTGGGCGCCGTGCTCGCATATGTCGGGTCGCAGCTGGTCTCGCGTCTGCTCTACGGTGTCGAGCCCCACGATCCGCGCACGATCGCCCTGGCCGTGCTCGTCCTGCTTGCCGTCGCCCTCGCCGCCGCCTATATACCGGCGCGCCGCGCGTCGAGAATGGATCCGATGGCCGCGCTGCATCAGGGCTGAGGCCGATGGCGGAGTACGAGCTCGTGTCGCCGTCCGATGCCGGAACATGGCAGGTCTACCACGCGATTCGTCGCGAGGTGCTGTTCGAGGCGCGTGGGCTGTTCGGTGTCTACGACGAGAATCGTCCGGACGAGAGAGCACCAGGCAATCACTCGAAGCTGCTGCTCGTTCGCGGCGCGCCGGTCGGTGTCATTCGCATCGACATCGCGGGGAACGACGCCATCTTTCGGCGCGTCGCGATTCGCCAGGACGTGCAGCGGCGTGGTCACGGCCGTGCGATGCTCTTGCGCGCCGAGGCGTTCGCCGCGGCGCAGGGGTGTCGCCGTGTCCTCTCGCACGTCGCACCTGATGCTGTCGCGTTCTACGAGAAGTGCGGCTTTGCCAGAGCGCGTGACGCCGCGGCAGGGGATGACGAGGCGGTCTTCATGAGCAAACGCCTCGTGTGAGCACGGATCAGGCCCGTCAGTTGGTCTTGCCGCGGCGGTCGATGATGCCTTTCAGGAGGGGAATGCTGTCAGTCGACGGCGCCGCGACCGGAATCGAGCGGATGTAGGCGTAGACGTCCACGAGATCCTTCTCGGGCGGATCGACGAACTTCGGCATGCCTGCCGTCGCGGGTTTCCGCACGTACGCGATGAACGCCTCCTGCGTGCGGCTCATCGGCACGAGCCGTGGATTCCCGGTCTGACCGTCGTAGCCGTGGCACGCGTAGCACTTGTAGGTCTTGTCGAACAACTCCTGCCCGCGCTTCGCGTCTCCGGTTGGAGGCGGCGGCACCTGCGTCTGTGCGTGCGGCACCGCACCGCCGAACATGACAGCTACGACGAGGACCGAGATGGTGAGTCTGCTCATTGCGATCGGCTCATCTTGGTCCGGCAAAAGCCGGACACTACGGTTATCTCGGCTGCGCGACGACGTCGATGAGCGCCGGCTCTCCGGCGCGGACCTTCGCGAGTGCGCGTTGGTACGCCGCAGCCAGGTCCCTCGGGTTGTCGATCGGCCCCTCGCTGTACATTCCGTAGGCCTTTGCCATCTGCGAGTAGTTGATCGCCGGCTCGTTCAGCATGCTGCCAATATGAGCGTTCGCCATGCCGCGGCCGCGGCTGCCGCACATGCGTTGAACGATCATCACCTCGGCGTGGTACGCGCGATTGTTGTGCACCACGAGCAGCAGCGGAATCTTGTGGTGGACAGCCGTCCACAGCACACCGGGCTGGAAGTTCAGATCGCCGTCCCCGACGATGCCGATCGAGAGACGGCCCTGGCGCTTGTGGGCAAGCGCGGCGCCGACGGATCCCGGCGTGTCGTAGCCGATGCCGAAGCCGCCGTTGTCGCCGTTATAGCGATAGTGCTTGTCGAAGTTCATCAACCGGCGCTGCCAGTCGCCGGTGAACTGGTGTCCCGAGACGATCGCCCAGTCGTCGTTCTTCACCTGCTCGCCCAGCTCGGCGATCATCCGCGGGATGCTGATCGGCGAGTTGCCCCAGCCGAACGACGCGTTCTCGACGTAGCGCTTGTGCGCGTCCTTGTGCGCCGCTGCGATCTTCGTGCCGCGATCGGCCAGCGCGCGCTTGCGGTCGTCGGTCAGCAGCTTCTTCACCTCTTCGATCAGCGAGGGCAGCGTCGCTTCCGCATCGCCTGCGATCGCCAGGTCGACGTCCGCATAGCGTCCGTAGTCGTGAATGTTGCTGTGCTGGAACAGATGTTCCGCTGAGATGCTGATCGTCTTCCGGCCATTCGTGCGCGCCGTCCGCGCCAGCGCCGACATGTCGCTCATCTCGAGCCCGAGCGTCACGTCCGCGCGATAGCCCGCGCCGCCATTGCCCCAGAGCGGGTGCCAGGAGGGAAAGTCCTGCCACGAACCGTACGTGCCGACGTCGACCGGCGCCTGCAGCGTTTGGGCGAGCTCGATCATCAGGTCCCAGCCTCGCGGCGTGCGGGCGAGCTTGCGTGGGAGCAGCAGCGGCGATTCGGCGGCGACGAGCAGCCGCGCGGCTTCACGCACGGCGTTCGAGTCGCCCTGCGGTGGCGACGTGCGCACGAGCTCCGGAATGCGCGGCCGTTCCTTGGCGTCGATGATCTCTTCCTGCAGGTCGGCATCGACGGATAACAACACGGGACCCATCGGCGGTGTAGTCGCGATCTGATACGCGCGCAACGTCGATTCGGCGAACCGTTCGAGATTCGTCGCCTCGTCGTCGAACTTCACGAAATCCCGGACGATCGACCCCATGTCCTGGGCGCTGTGCGGCAGGTTCACGATGCCGGTCGGATTGCGATGCAGGCCGACGATGAGAAAGACCGGTACACGATCGGCCCACGCCTGAAACAGCGCCATCGATCCGTGGAGCATTCCGACGGTGCCGTGCACGCAGACGAGCATCGGCTTGCCGGCGGCTTTGGCGTAGCCATGCGCCATGGCGATCGCCGCTTCTTCGTGAAGCGCGGTCAGGATTTCGGGGGCACGGTTGCCCGAGTAGTTGATCAGCGATTCGTGCAGACCGGCGAACGCCGAGCCTGGATTGATGGCGACGTAGTCGAAGTCGAGTTTCTTCAGGACGTCGACCATGAAGTCCGACGCCGGCTGCCGGCCGTTCGGTACGGCGCCGGCCACCGGCGGAGTGGCGCCCGACTGCGCCAGCGCGTATGCCTGATCCTGCGCCACGGTGGGGACGACGACCGCTGGAGCGGGCGGGTCCACTGCGCTCGCTGGCGCGGCATCGGCCTCACGGCCGGTGACGATCATGCCGGCGGCACCGGCCGCGGCACCTTTGAAAAAGTCTCGACGACCGACCGCTCCGTTCGGGCGCTCGTTGGAATCAGCCACGGATCCCCTCCTCGCCGCTACATCATACGGCTCGGCAGCAGGAATCAGGAATCGGGAATCGGGAATCAGGAATCAGCGCCCGCGGTGGAGTCGGGATCGCCGAGGCGTGAGAAAGACTCGGCGATTCCCGCTCCCCCGGCTGCGGTCAGTTGCGGAATCGGAGTGTCACGGCTCCTCGACGCAGCAGCAAATGCGACTCGCTGATCGAGATCGTGCTGTCGCCTTCGAGGGCTGCCGCGTAGTTGCCATCGAGCGATGCCAGGGTGCAGAAGTTCGTGGTGCAGTCGAGGTGCCCGATTTTGACCGTGTCGCCACTGAGCGTGTAAGTGGTCGTGCATCGATTGCAGTCGGCACGGACAGTAATGCCGCCGTTGTTGCCCAGGATCAACGTATACACCTCGGGATCGGGCACCTGGATGGTCGGGCTCCCGGCACGCTCGATCGCCTCGAGCTTCCACGTCACTTCCTTGATGTCGCTGGGGTTGAGCATGTTGTCGTCGCAGCCGGCGACGACGAGCGCCACGAGGAACGAGAGATAGAGCAGTTGTCTACGCATCCGTCACCTCACCTCAGGTCATGTGGACCCCGCCTGGAGCGCTACCGTAGCAAGCGCTGCGCCAGCCGAGGTCACCCCACGTCAAACACGCTCAGCCGTGCTACCATCCAGCCACTTCTTGAGGTGTTTATGAGCCGCTTTACATCGCCACGGATGCTGCTCGTTCTGGGTTTGCTCGTTGCCCTGTGCGGCGCGGCGATCGCACAACAGCGGTCCGCTCCATCGATGGCCACTGCAGCCACGAACTTCCTCGCGTCGCTGACGCCGGAGCAACGGCAGCGAGCGACGTTCGCCTTCGATTCCGGTGAACGGATGCGATGGCATTTCGTGCCGCAGTTCGAGCGCAACGGACTGCAGATTCGAGAGATGACCGAGCCGCAGCGGAAGCTCGCGCACGAACTGCTCAAGACCGGTTTGAGCGCGCGCGGCTACACCACATACACGCAGATCATGCAGCTCGAAAACATCCTGAAGGCAGTCGAGAAGGGTAGCGGTCCGACCAGGGATCCCGAGGGCTACCGGTTCTCCGTGTTCGGCACGCCAGCGGCCAAGGGAACGTGGGGCTGGCGCGTCGAGTTCCATCACGTGTCGCTGCACTTCGACGTCGTGAATGGGACAGCGATCTCGAGCACGCCATCGTTTGCCGGGGCCAACCCCGCCGAAGTCAAAGACGGCCCGCAAAAGGGTCAACGGACGCTCGGAACGCTCGAGGACACGGCGCGTGCACTCGTCACGGCGCTCGACGAGTCTCAGCGCAAGACCGCCATCTTCACGAACGTCGCCTTGAACGACATCGTCACCGGCAACGATCTCGACATCAAACCGCTGTCGCCCGATGGCATCAAGGGGTCGGCGATGACCGCCGCGCAGCGCGATCTGCTGATGAAGATCCTCGATGCCTACGCCGGATTGATGGCGCCCGACATCGCCGCCGATCGAATGGCCAAGGTCAAGAAGGCGGGCATCGAGAGTATCGGCTTCGCGTGGGCCGGATCGATCGAGCGCGGTCAGAAGCATTACTACCGCATGCAAGGGCCGACGTTCCTGATCGAGTTCGACAACACGCAGAACGATGGCAATCACGTGCACTCGGTCTGGCGTGACTTCAACGGCGATTTCGGCCGAGATTTGCTGCGCGAGCACCTCAAATCGTCGACGCATTAGAGCGCGGCGGGTCTGAAGACCCGCCTCTACAACGCCACAAAGCGAACGTCGCAGAGGCGGGTCTTTCAGACCCGCCGAGCGCCATCCTATGAAACGACTCGCCGCTATCTTTCTCGTCTCGTTGTTCGCGGCGCCGCTCGCGGCCGACGACAGCGCGCGGCTGCTGACGATCGATCACTTCGTGCGCACGAAGTCGACCGCGCCGTCGATGGCAGGACAACCCTCGCAGCTCTATGTCCGCGAGCGCGTGATGGCGGGCATCGTCGCCCGAGGTACGGTCGTGCCCGAACGCGTCGTGGTGTTCGTGCACGGGGCCGGCACGCCTGCCGAGGTCGCGTTCGACGTCGAGCGCGACGACTACAGCTGGATGGCGTTCCTTGCGCGCGCCGGGTTCGACGTGTTCTCGGTCGACATGACCGGGTACGGCCGTTCGACGCGTCCCCCGGCGATGAGCGACCCGTGCAATCTCGCCCGCGATCGCCAGGCCGGGTTCACGCCGGCACCGTGCGTGCCGTCGTTTCCGTATGCGGCCACGACGATCGGATCGGACTGGAACGACGTCGGCGCCGCGGTCGATTACGTCCGCGCGCTTCGTCGTGTCGAGCGCGTGAGTCTGGTGGCGTGGTCGCTCGGCGGCCCGCGCGCGGGCGGCTATGCGGCGCAGAATCCGCAGAAAGTGAATCGCCTGGTGCTGCTCGCGCCCGGCTATGCCCGGGACCGCGCGTCGGATCCGCCGAAGGCGCAGGCCGAGGGCGCCAGCTTCAACACCCAGTCGCGCGCCGAGTTCGACGCGAATTGGGATCGTCAGGTCGGGTGTCAGGGGCAGTACGAGCCTGCGGTCTCCGACTCGGTCTGGTCGTCGATGCTCGAATCCGATCCCGTCGGCGCCACCTGGGGACCTGGAGTGCGGCGCGCGCCTCAGACGACAACGTGGGGATGGAACGCGCCGATGGTCGCCAGAACGATGACGCCCACGCTGATGGTGGCGGGCGTGCACGACAAGCAGGTGTCGCCGGATCGCGTTCGCGAGCTCTATGCGGACCTGGGCGCCAAGCAGAAGGTGTTCGTCGACCTCGGGTGCTCGTCGCACAACGCGATGTGGGAGCGCAATCACCTGCTACTGTTCCGCGCGTCGCTCGAGTGGCTCGAGAAAGGGACCGTCAACGGCGCGCAGGACGGCATGATTCGTCTCGGTTACTGATGTTTCGCAAGGGAAGTACGGCTCGAACATCCGACTATCCCATCGATTCGCTGTTCGTCGACCGATGGTCGCCGCGCGCCATGACGGGCGAACCGATATCCGACGCGGAACTGTTCACGCTGTTCGAGGCCGCCCGCTGGGCGCCATCGGCCGGGAACACACATCCATGGCGCATCCTCTACGCGCACCGCGACACACCACAGTGGCCGACATTCTTCGGCCTGCTCGTCGAACGCAATCAGATCTGGTGCCGCCGTGCGGCCGCGCTGCTGGTCTTCATCTCTCGCACGACCAACGAGCAGACCGGCAAGCCGCTGCGCACGCACACCTACGACACCGGCGCGGCCTGGGAGAACCTGGCGCTGCAGGGCACGCTCCGTGGCCTGGTCGTCCACGGGATGGCCGGTTTCGACTACGCGAGGGCGAAGACCGAGCTTGGCGTTCCGGACGATTTCACCGTGGAAGCGATGGCGGCCGTCGGCAAGCCCGGCCGGGTAGAGGATCTGCCGGAGGATTTTCAGGCCCGCGAATCGCCGAGCGCCCGTCGTCCGATCCGTGAGTTGGTGTTCGAGGGGAAATACATCCCGTAATGCAAAATGCAAAATTCCAAATGCAAACAAGATCTCGTTGCCTCTCGCATCCCTTTTTGCATTTTGCATTTTGAATTTTGAATTTACGACGAAGGAGGTCCTATGCGGGGCGTGTCGACGGCCAACCGCCGTTAGCGCCTTCATTCTCGGGACCGCGCTCAGCCACCGTTCAGCCGCGTGCCGTCGTATCACGTGCTCAGCGCCGCGTTCGACGCCACACATCGCTGGTTGGCGGAGGGCGTGCCGCCGCCGACGGCCCCGCCGATCGAGCTCAAGGCGTTGCCGGCGGAGCAGGCGCCGGGCGCGTCGCCCGCGACCGGACCCGCCGGACGCGGGGCCGCCGGCCCGCGCTGGGAGATCGTGCGCGACGACCTCGGCCTGGCCCGCGGCGGCATCCGGCTGGCGGCCATCGCCGCTCCCGTCGCGAGGTACACTGGCGACAACGTCGGCAATGTCGGCACGACGACCGCCGGCGAGCGCAATTGCCGGTTGATGGGATCGAGCGAGCCGTTCGATGCCGCGCGCCTCGCGTCGCTCTATCCGACGCACGACGCCTACGTGGCCAAAGTACGCGAGGCGACCGAGAAGCTGTTGAAGACGGGATTTATCGTGAAGGCCGACGCCGACGCGACCGTTCGTGATGCCGAGAAATCGAGCGTGGGCCGCGCCGCTAGTGGGTCAAACCGTACAGCATCGCGTTGATGCCGAACGCGTAGCCAGGCACTGACATCTGGTAGAAGTACTGCGGATCGTCCGCCTCGCGCTCGAACGAGTCGCCGAGGTCGGTGTTGTGCGTCATCAACACCATGATGTTGCCATGCTTGTCGAGGATGCCGCGTGCATGCGCCTCGGCACTGTCGGCGCCGCGCTCGGACGTGTCGCCGCCGCTGCTGGCCCAGTAGTTGATCGACGCGATTTGCGGCACTTTCTTGATCACGAACTGCGACGAGAACAGCGGGTGCGTCGGCCCGAGATCGACGATGGGGTACTCGTTCGGGGGCAGCACCTTGGAAATCTGGCCGACCCACCACTCCCACGCGTAGCTGCCCCAGAAGTCGTCGGCCCACAGGAAGCCGCCCTTGAGCAGGTACTCGCGCAGTCGTTCGGCTTCCTGGTTGTCGATGGACGCCGAGCCGACCTCGGTCATCATCACGAACGGACAGTCGAACAGCTGGTCGTCGGTGAACCGGACGAGCAGCGGATTCGGTTCACCGTCGCTCATGCTGACACTGGTCTTCGTCAGCTCGCTCAAGCGGACCGAGAGGTTGATGTCGGCGCGCGGGTAGTCGACGCTCCAATTGCCGCCGTAGTTGTCGCCGCGCAGATCGCTGCGGAACCAGGCGCGGCAGAAGTGCCACTGGCCGTCGAAGTCGGTCGGCTTGGCGATTGAGACGTTGCCGAACCCGCGAAATCCGCCGCGGCGCTGGCGGAACTGCGCTTCCACGTTCACGGCAAGTACGAGCGCTGCGAGCGCTGCCAGAAACAGGGCAAGGGGCCGTCGCGCAAACAGGCCAGACACGCGACCAGTCTAACGTGGAAGTGGAAGAAGTGGAAAGTGGAAGAAGTGGAAGTCACTCAGTACAAAAGTGCAGAAGTGCGTCGGGGTGGTGCATAGGTGGATGTCTTGATTACCGGTGGAACAGGCTACATCGGTCGTCGTCTTGCAGAGACGCTCGTGGCGCGCGGTCATCGCATACGTGTGCTCACGCGGCCGGGCTCGCGCTCCCGAGTCACCACCGGCGCTGAGGCTGTTGTCGGCAACGCACTCGACGCCACCTCATACGTAGCCGCGTTG
>Ga0207428_10000259_pt1 | contig 72584 bp, 100 predicted proteins | sample RhiMethybrSRZTD1_FD_187600 | JGI IMG/M metagenome (GOLD analysis project Ga0207428, IMG submission 187600) | Populus rhizosphere microbial communities from Tennessee, USA - Rhizosphere MetaG P. TD hybrid SRZTD1 (SPAdes) (version 3) | ecosystem: Host-associated > Plants > Roots > Rhizosphere >... | reverse complement strand
CAATTCCCGGAGTATTGTCAAGTTCCAGTAATTGCTGCGCAAACACGTCCCGCGCAAAAGCTTGAATCATGTTCTCTGTAAGCTTCCCGCCATAGATGACGAATCGCCGCCCGCCGATATTTGCAGTGGTGACCCAGCGTCGCACAAACGCGCCGGTATCCTCGTCCTGCTCCGTCCGGCACTCGCGGCGCACCTGACCATAGCGCAGGCACCGACCGGATGGTAACTCAATCTCGAAATCCCGGCCGGAGGAAGCCTTGAACGCTTCGTCGAGTCTCGCCCAGAGCCCGTTATTTTCCGGGTGGTCGAAATCTCGCGCCGCAATCAAGGGGTTTGCCGCGCGCCACTCCTTGACGATGCGCTTGGAGTTGAATCCGTATCCAGATTCCATGATGATGTTCCCCTCCTTGTCGAGACATGGTTCACCGGTCTTGCTAAGCTTCGGAGTGACTTCGGGGTCGTCCTTAGTCACGTCATATTGCGCGAGGTCCATCGCCATGAAGATAAATTTTTTCCATCCGCATCCGAACCCCAGCCCAAGCTCTCGGGCCTTCGACAGCGCATAAAAATCCGCGAGGTCCTTGCGTCCGCTGGCGATAAGTTTTTTCAGGTCTCCGCCGTCCCAGCCCATCGTTAATTCGGCGTGCGCTTGATACGGAGACTTGCCCGCGCGCAACATGTCCAGCTTGGCTTGGTCTTGGACGCTCCACGAGAGGCAGCGAGGCTCAATTTGCGAACTATCACAGACAATCATCTTGCGCCCGGCACGAGGAATAAAAAGCTTGCGAATATCGAGGGCAAAAGTAACGTAAGATGGGAGCACCTTCTCCCGCTCGATTTCCTTGAGCCGCGCGGGGTCCACAATCAACAACCCGGCCTCGTCTCGATACAAGGGGGTCTTGCGTAGATTCTGCATGTTGAACCCCTCCGCCCCGGACCATCTCCCGGTGTGCGCTCCAAAATACTTGAGCCCGAAAGCAAAAATCCCATCGTCTTGTAGCCTCTCTGAAATCGTTTGCAGCGAGTCGAGGAACTTGTTAATCTGCCGCCAGCTTGACACGTTGACGACCCACGGGAAGCGCGGTCCATACGCGGCTTCCCACTGCATCATCCGCTCCGCCCCGTCTTCAAAATGAGACTGCACCGGGGGACACGGAATATCCGCCGCGCGGCAAGCCTCTGCAATTGCCTTGGGGCTCGTCGGCGCGCGGCCTTCCTCAATCCACGGTAAGAGTCGCTCGGTTGCTTGCAACATCTGCGTAGCGACAACGATGTATTCCTTGAGCAGCTCAACGTTGATTTGAATCCCGCGCATGCCCTGCCGAATGGTCAGCTCGGAGACCCTTTGTTCCCATTCCGGCCAGAGGTGTCCATAGCGGGTCCACAGCCCGTGGCAATACACCACGTCGGAACGGCCATACGCCAGCATGTCGTCTGCGCGTCCGTCCGAGACGATATCCGCCCAGTGTTTTCCGTCCGCGTAATCCCGAACCTCCTTGGAAATCTTGACCCCCAATAAAAATTCCGTAGCCTTGTCGAGCGCCCTTCGGTTGCACAGATACGAAGTCATGTTAGCTGTGCAAGTCCATCTAGGGATGTTCAAGGATGGTGCAAGGTTCTTGCGCACCATCGCCGCGTGAACGGTTCGCTCGAATTGAGCGTTGTGTGAGAGAAGGTGGGCACCGTCGAGAGAATTCCAGTTAAAATCCCGAGGATGCCCGGCCCAAGCTTCGGAGCCGTCGTAAACGGAAATCAGGTAGGGGTCGAAGCGCGCATCATCGCAGTATTTCCAAACGCCCTGCCACTCGATGCCGTATTTCAGCTTCTTGTGATAGAAGGTCTCAAAGTCAACTCCGATGGTATTCATTCGAGCGGTTGTTCCAGACCACAATCATCACACACGAGTTGTTTCTTCTGATTCGGCCAACGAAAGATGGATTGACAGTAGGGACAGGGAAACGCCCCAAACATATTTGCGTCCGGGTGGGTTAAGTCTAGCGGCTTGGCCAGCGTGTTGAACAACACGTTGTAATGATTGGTTCTCTTGGGTTTCGCGGGGATAGACATTGAGTCGGGATAAAGGTCCGGCTTTTCGTCGTTTCGTCAAGTCATTTCAATGTCTGACCTTTGGAGGGATACCCGCGCACTTTGCGCAGGATGATTTTTCGCACCGCGCGGTTGAGCTGCTCGAATACCCGAGCGGAGATTTGCTTGCGGTTGAGGAAATCCCACTCCCCGGGAGGGGCTTCGCTATCCTCCGCTCCGCCGATGCCTCGGATGATGTTTTCCAGCTCAGCCTCGACTTGCTTCACGAACGAGGGCGACACGCGCTTGAACTTGCCGGCGCGGATTCGCGTAGACTCCGCAAGCGCACAGGATTTGACCGAGGAGCGGTTGAGTTTCGACGGGATGTATCCAGCCGGCACCTCGGCCGAGGTTCGGATGCACTCGCCCGCGTTGGCCGGGAAAGGCTGCGGCTTGAGAAGTTTCTTCCACGCGCGCACCCGGCGCTTGGCGGACACGACGGGGTTCGCTTCGAGCTTCATCGCCGGAGAAATTGAAGAAAATATCATTGCAGAAGCATCCCTCCTACGCGATTCAAAATAAACAGTGGACGCGTCAGCGGCGCTAAGGTTGTGCGGCGCGTTCGTTAGCGCCGGCCAGCCGGACTTTCTTCCAATGCGGATGAATTTTTCGATTTGTTCTTGTGTCATGATTTTATTTTTACGACGGTTCTTCTGTTCTCTCGGACCACTTCACAAATAACCCTACCAGTGGACCGGGTTAGCGCTCTAGGATACCAAGGCTGGTTTTTACCGAACCCGCCTCGGTAGTGGATAAAAATATCGAACGGGGCCAGCATGTCCCGCTCCACCTTGCACATCTCCGGCCCGTGTTGAATTCTGCCATAAGCGTGATGCGACAGCTCGTGTGAGATGTAAAAAATCACATATTCCTCGCAGGTGTCGAGTATGTGGGCCGGAATCACAAAGCCCGGGAGCGGGGCATAGTATGCACAGCCGCGACGCGTCGGCTTGATTTCCATCACCGGGTTCAATTGGCCGGGGCACCGGAATGTTTGAAAGCGGATTAACAGCTTGCAGTAGATTTCCCAGACCCGCTCAGCCGAGACCTTTTTACCTTCGCAGTGCTCTTCTCCCGAGAATCTCATGGGCGATATTTTTCTTTGATGATTTGATACGCAGACTTTTCATTGCTTCCGTGGCCGAACACTTCGGGGGCGGGGCAATTCAAATTAGCACAATATACCGTGACGCCATCATTCGGGTCTAGTTGAGTCCCGGGCTGGACCCACAGTCGGGCCGCGCAAAGCGGACAGGGGTAGTCTGTCAATCCGAGGGCGGGGGGCGGGCTCATTCGTTTGGCGGTTCGTTGAATTTGATTTCCTGTTCCAGCTCCCCGTGGTTATCGACCGGACATTCCGGGATTCCGACTTCAAGCCACTTCCGAGTCAGCCGAATTTGGTATCCGCACTGTGCGCAGGCACACTTAATCATGCGCGTGCTTTGAGGCTTGTAATCCTTGATTGGAACCAGCTTGGAGTGCGGAAAGGGCCCCAGCTCCGTTGAAATCTCGCGCAGCCTTGCCAGCAGCTCCTCGCCGGCAATTGTAGCCGTCGGCTTGCCGGTGAGACCGAGGGCCTTCATCACCTTAACGAATCGGGGGCCGTGCTTCGCGTCGGGTCCGGCAGCGACGTGGCAAACCTCGTGGACGAGGGTCGGCAGCACCCCGCCTGCGTCGCCGACTTCCTCAAGTAGCGGCGAGATGAAAAGCTGGGGCTTGCCGTCAGCAGCACATTGACCGTAAAAACACTGGCCGATAACCCTCTTTTTTGTCGCCAGCCCCCCTTTAGAGGGCCATCCGACGGAAACCCGAAGTTCTGGAATTGTGTGCCCCGCCCCAAGAAACACGGGGCGCAGCTTTTGAACCGCTCGCTGCAACCACTCCTCTCGATTTATCTCAATAATCATTACCCCAATCTACCACACGCCAGCCGCATGTCAAGACGGGAAATTCAACTGAGCGAACGCGCCAAAGAGTTTTCGGGCGGTTAAATCATACGCACGGGCGGCATCTTCCTCCTTAGAAAAGGAGCCGAGGTGCGCCTTCTTGTAATTAAACTTAATCTGCGAGCACCAATTTCTGTTCTGCTTATGCCAATACACGCCGCGAAACTTGCTTTTGAAATGGGCCGGGCGAGTCATCTTTCCTTGATGATTTTGCGAGTTTGTTGCGGTCCGTAAATTGTCCCGAGTGTTGTTCAATCCATTCCCGTCTCGGTGGTCAACCTTCAAACCTCGGCCCGCGCACAAAATCTCTCGATGCAGATAAATTCTTTTTGCGGGCTTTCCCCGTCGGTGAATCAATCGAGAGGCGTAATAAGTCCCTCGGCCCCGGTGTCTGCTCCACCTGTTTTGTTTTACAAACGGGACATCTTGGTCATCGACTAGGGTAAAAAACTTCCCGTCTTTGCCGAGAGGTATTTGTGTCATAAACAAAAGGTCGGGGGCCGGATGCAAAATTTCTTCTGCACCCGGCCCCTTTCGCGGGGGCTGGGTTGTTTACTGGCGATAGATGAAACGAGGACGCCCGCGCTGGCCGGCCTTGTTCTTGGTGGTCCCTACCGTGACGAGATTCCCGGTGTGAATCAGTTCCTTGAGGAAATTCCGAATCGTGAGGGACGAAACCGCGTTGATGTCGATAACGTCCGCGACGGTGAATTCCCGCTTGCGCGGAAGCTTGATGACGGCGCGCGGCCGGCCGACGGGCTTGGTAGTTGTGTTTGGCATGTGTGTTTGTGGGTTAGTTGCCGGCACCAATCACTTCCTTGACGAAGGAAATGAAGGCGTCGGAATTCGCTTCTTTGCACGGTTCCACCTGAGGAATCCACGACACGTTGCCGTTGTTGTAAGGCTCCAACTGAGTGGTGAGGTTCCACGAACGGACCGCATAACCGGTCTTCAAGAAACCAATCTTGCGGGCGGTGAAGAAATGCTTGGCGGCGTTGGTAAACGCGGTGCCCTTCATTCCCCACAGCGCGAGGGCGTAAAACTTGCCGTCGAACTCGTAAGGAAATTGCAGGCTGTCCGTGAGATGCGCCGGGCGCTCAATCAGCAGCAACGCGGTTGCGAGCGTCTCGAATCGCCGGATGGCGGGCAGCGCAGGATTCGTCTTGCGCGCGTCGTCGTTCTGCTTCCAGACCGCGTAATTGAGGGTGCCTCCGTTGGCTTCGACCTCGGCCTCGGAGTTCACGAGCAACCCTTTAGCTCCGCCAGAAACCTTCTCGACATACTGCTTCTTCTTGAAACCGATGACGGTGATTTTGAGCGGGTCCGTCCCTTTCTTCGACTGGTGCGTCGGAGTGTGGATAACGTAGGTGCCGTTGAGCACGATTTCGCCGGGCGAGAAAACCTTCATGAGGTCCCCGACGTTGTGGACGATGTTGACCTTCGGGAGGTAAATGTCCTCGAAGCGAATGTCGTTGTCGTCGAACTGAATCGGCGTGTCCGTGCGCGCGACTGCCGTCGAAGTCACCGGAGCGGCTAGCGTAACGGGCGAGGAGGGAATACTCGTCGCAGGGGTAACGACCTCCGACGCCACGTCGATGACGGGGGCACCGGTCGTGTTTTCGCCCGGGGGCGAAACCGAGACGACGTTTTCTTTGGTGAAACTAACTTTTGCCATATGTGTTTTGTTTTTTATGTTTTGTTTTGTTGTTTTTCTGCGCCGCACTGGCGCAAAATCGTGTAAGGGTTGCCCAGCTTGACCGCGCCGGACTTCGCGAGTTCCTCGCCGAACGCGGCGACTGCTTTGGTCTTCTTGCCGCGCGGAGTAGCGACTTCGATTAATTCCTCAACCTTGGTGATTGGGATATCGAGGAGCTTGTCCACCTCCGCTTTCTTGTCTTCTGGCAAAAGTTTCTTGGCGAGGTCTGCCACGGCAGTTGCGTTAGTCACCTCGCGACGCTGCATCTCGATTAGCTGGTATCCCTTCGGCATGAAGTCCGGGTCGGTGGTTGCGCGCTCTGTTACGCGCGCCCGGTAGCCCTTGGCCCACGCAGTTACCACTTGGGCAACTTTGAGACCAACTGAGGTATCTTCCGGGTCAGAAACCATATTCGGCGAAATCGTCTCCGGGATTTGCATCGGAGAGAATTTCTTGCCGATATTCAGCACAAGTTCCGTGACCTTGGTGCAGCGACCCACGAGCGCGCAGAACATGCACGCACTGGCTGAGGGCCGCGCGAGAGAAAAATCATCCAGTCCCTTGGCTACTATCGAACGGCTCACGATGACCTTAACGCGAAGATATAACTCGTCCCGCAACTGCGGCGTCAAAACAAACGTGTGTTTATCCACGCAGTCTTGGTGTGGCAACACGAAATGCACCGTGCAGCGCTCGATTTCCGGGTAACGGAACTTGACCCCCAGCATGTAGGCGATGCCTTGCAGATTATTCTCCGTGTCTTCCACCGGATGCTTGCCGAACTTCCAGTCGAGAATCTCGGCAGTTTTTCGGTCGGCGGATATGATTACGTAGTCGGGATACCCAGCGGTAGTTCCATAGACCGCGTCGGTAAAAGTTCCGCCGGATTCGAGGATTTCGTCGTCAATGGGGAGATACTCTTCCTTGAGTATCGTCGCCCCCGGGTAGTTCTTTGCGATGTTATCCGCGTAGGCTAGGCACTCGGCGACGGCAATCGCTTGGTGGTCGTCTAATAGCGGGCTATCCTCCTCGTTTTCGACCGCGTCGTGCTGGCGCGTGCCGGCGAGCGAAGCGGCGTTATCTCCGCCGTCGATGGGAGTGTAATGCGGGCATGACTCCCGCGCCTGCAACGTGGACGGCGAAAACGGATGATGAACCCGGGTTGGCAACAGCGGGTCGCTCATGATTCGATAATTCCGATTTCTTTCTTATACCACTCTGGAAACCCGCTCGCGATTCCGCGCCGAATTTGCGGCCAGAAATGATTCCATAAAGATGCTCGGATTGCTTCGGACTCTTCCCGCTCCGTGTCGGTGCCGAGTTCAATCAACAACGGCCCGATATCGGTTGGCGTCCCGGTCAGCTTCCCGGCGTCGCGAAGGTGCTGCACGGCTTTGCGCCAGCGAGCGTCCGTCTTCAACTCGGAAATGATGTGCTCCACCACGTCGGCCGGCCCCGGGTTCGATTTCTTCCACGCGTGCTGGTGCTTCTCCTTAAACTCGGCGGAGACGAACTTGCCGATGAGGATTTTCTTATCCGTGCCGAAGCGCGCGTAGTTCTTGACGACCACGCCTTCGATTTTGCATCCGCCGAGAGTGCTCTCTCGGTCCATGAATGGGCGGATATCCATCACGCAGGTTTCCCCGACCAGAAAACAGGGCACCACTTCAAGACCCAGTCGAACAGCTTCAAACTTCTTCGCGGCCGGCGTCAGGTAGGTCTCGTATCCCGTCATCACGTCGAACAAAATCAAATGGTCCTTAGGAATCCGGGAATACGCCAGCGTGTTGTGCTTCGGAGATTTCAGGTATTCGCATCGGTAAACCCAGCCCTCGCGCAGGTCCAATTTCTGCGCAGTCTCGACTGCGGCGGCAAACATTTTCTCAGGTGCGCCGACGATGATTTGCTGGCCCTTCGACCTGCAAACCAGCTCGCCGTTTACACGCGCCATGCTGAACTGGGAACCGTCGATTTTCTCCTCGACTGTGACCGGCCCGTCGAATAGGTCGGCGATGTTCCGGTGCCCGAGGGCGAAGATGGATGGATAGGAAGAGAGATTTTCGCTCATTTCGTGGGTTTATTCGGGGTTAGCTCATGACGGTATGCTCAACCATTCCGAGGACGCGAATTTGTTTTTCAGCTTCCCGCTTGCTCGTGCATTTCGCAAGCACCCGGCCGGTGTCTTTGTTGACGACCTTGAAGCATTTCTTGCCGGGCACTTTTCGGATTGCGTATGGCATAATTTTTCGATGTAAAGGTCCGCGATTTTGTGAGAATGTCAAGAAGTTCTTTTCAAATAATACTCGCGCTTCTTGGCAAGAATCCGAAGCTTATTTTTTACCGTGTATTTGCGCTTCTGTGCTAAGATAGCGGCGCGGTTCTTTTTATAGTATTCGCGTCCCGATTCCCTCAACCGCTTTAGGTTTTCCTTCCGGTATTTCCGGTTATATTTTTTAGTCTGTTCTTTTGTCATAGACCCTCTGGCCATTCTACGACAGCCGTGGGCAAATTCGCGGCAAGCAAGTCTCCGTCATTGAGTAGGTCAATCGCATCCAACTTCGCGGTCATTTTGGCATGTATTTTCTCTTCTTTTGTGCCTCCTGCTAAAATCACACGATATCGAGACTTAGTTTTACTAGTAATTCTTCGCAATCTCCCAAAAAGCTGTCTCATCTTTCTGGATGAATACACAAGGGATGCAATTCCGACGCGCGGGAATTTGCCGCGCACATCCGGGAGATTAAGCGCAGTGCCACCGCAATCGACGTTTGTTACGAGGATGCGAGTTTTGTCGTCGAGGTAATCTTGAATCGTTTTGTCCCGCAATGCAGCCGATTGACCCCCCTCAATCCGAGCAGAAACCCCCAGCGCGTCGCACAAGGCGTCCATAGTCGCTTTAAAAGCGACGAAAATAACGACGCTGTTTCCTGCTTCCACCTCATCCCGCGCTAATTGGGCATACAGCGGCGTTTTTAGTAACTCAAGGGCCTGCCGAGCGCGAATCAGCTTGGTGAATGGGTGCTCCGGCGATTTGTCGGCAAGCTGCATCGCTTGCAATTCCGCGAGCGCTTCGTCCATCGTGGCGTAAAGTGCGTTCACTCTCTGTGCATCTCCGAAGTCAAAAAGCTCGGCGGTGATTGCACATTCTGGGAACGCGTCACCGAGGTCTTCAATCCTGACGCGGGTCCCCCGGGAGGGGAAAATAGCACGGTGTAACGCCTGCATTTTGACCTTGCGGTCATCATCGTCGCGCCCGAATTCAAGCCCGCCGAAAATGCGCTTGCGGCATCCAAACCTAAACGCGAACCGGTAGAAGGAATCCTCGCCCACGAGACTGTGTAACCCCAGCAGGTATCCCAGCGCTTTGAGTCCTAGCGGGCTATCGGCCGCAGTGGCGGAAATCGCCAGCGTGCGGATTCCTTGCCGGCGCGCGGCAATCGCCATGTCGGCATTCAGCGAATCTAGCGCACAATACTTATGACATTCGTCTAATACCAAGAACTGTATCCCCGGGTGCCAGAAAAATTTCCCGTAGCGGTGGGGCAGCTTCTTCGTCTCCACGCAATGAAATTCCCCGTATGCGCAAGGCAAGCCCTTCTCCGGCTCCACGACGAGCTGACATTGCGTGCAACGTAGCTCCGTCGGCAACGGCCCGGGCGGCTTTGGTAATTCCCAACGGCCAAAGAGACTTTTCCCGGTGCGAACCTCTTCAACATTTGTCACGTCGAATTCAACCCCGAGGTGCTTCCCCATCCACTCCCAATTCGGAATGTTAATTTGCGGAGTCAGCACGAGGGTTGGAAGTTTCAGGTGGCGGATAATTGCGCTGGCGACTGCCGTCTTGCCGACGCCGCAGTCAGAGCCGTCAAGACAGTTCTGGCCAGATTCCAACAACTGCGCCAAGTATTTCGCAGGCGTTGGCTGGTATGGGTAAAGTCCGCTTTCGTCGAAAGCTTTCAATATTCCAGTCGCAGGACTTGAACCGAGTCCTCGTAAATGAAAGATTCCACCGGGGCAATACGGCCGGATTGCGGCTCGAAAAAGAACACCTTGCCGTCGGACCGGACCACAAAGTTGATGACGTGATACCCGATGACGTGCGCGTTGCCGGTCCCGGGGAACAGCAGTTCGTAGTTTCCGTCCAGCTTCACATATGCCTTGCCGAAAAGTAGCGCTGCATTCACTCCGTCGTAGCTACGGGAATGCCAGACCGTCGCCCAGTATTTTGCCTCCGTTGCGAGGTCATCGCAGTCGGTCGCGTCGACGACGTAGTGGATTAGCTGGCGTCGGTCCTTGATAAAACAGAGCAGCTCCGAAATCTCCTCCTGCGTCGGGGAGAGGTATACAGAGTCTTCCGGGCCGAGTGGCCATTCCGGCTCCGGGATGTTCAGTGAATGACTCAGCAACTCGACCGCCTCTGAATAGTCGAGAATTTTCGGAAGCTCGTCCGGGGGAGGGGACAGCGGGGCGAACCCCAGCACGAGGAGGGTTAGAATCAGGAACAATGGTTTCATTTGATTTTGGAGAAGCGGGCTTTTACGGACCGTCGATACCCGCATAGCCAAGCCCACGTTGAAGCTATGCAGCACCCTTGTTTGATTTCTTCATTGCGTCGATACTCGTGAATCTCTCCGCTCAAAATCGTGCGAATCCAATAGAACCACGCGGGCTCGTAAAGGATGGAATACTTGTCGGGGTCGCACAGCTCAGAAATCTTCTCGCCGGATTCGGCGCAAAAGGACCGGCTATGGCCGAGGACCAGTTCCTCCACATAGCTTACATCGCTGTCGTCGGCTCCGAAAATCAAAGCCAACTCCGAGGCGAGAAAGGCCCCGACATAGGGATGAAACTTCCCGTCCTCGTCCCCGTCCATCGAGTCGCAACCCCAATAACCGAGGTCGTGACAGAAAATCGCGAGGCACTCCCAGCGGTTCGGAAATCGCCGATATAGCTTGCGCCACGCGAGAGCAACCACAATCGGGTGAAACCAGAATGCGTGAGCACCCCAAAGCACCGAACGAGTTCCAACGGAGGGCCAGAATTTCATGCTGTAGCGTATTTCGACTCGACCGACTCGAAAATCTGTAGCACTGGGAACTCGTCTACTCCAGCAGTCCAAGCCGCCCTTGCCAAAAGAATCAGCCACCTCAAATTTGGAAGCGCTTTCGCTTCCTTCATTTTTTCATCGAAAACCGAATCGAGCTGGTAACTCTCCAACAACTCCTCAGTGAGCGGGACCGCCTTCTTGAATTCTTTCCAATTGAACCAAGTGGTAAAACAATGGACCCGGCAATCGGCAAATTCCATGACGGCGAATTTAGTCCAGCGAGATGGAAGCGTCTCTATGCCGGTTTCCTCGACAAACTCCCGGGATATGGCCCGATGCGGAGTGAAATCCCCCGTCTCGATTTTTCCCCCGACACCGTTAAGTTTCCCGGCCTGCCACGCGGGCTTGGTTTTACGAATCAACAGCACGCGGTCAAAGTCCGCGTAATCTCTGGTAAAGGCGAAGCCGAGGACGTATTCAGTCATTTGCGTTTCCCCTTATTGAGTTGTTCCGCGATGCGGCGCACCAACGAGCCGAGCAGGTAACAAAATGCCTCGTCGGACTTGAAATTCAATTTGATGCCCCGGTTATCGAGGAACCAGTGGACCGCGTGCAGACACTCGTGCGCTAAAATGTCGTAGTCCTTCGGAGTTCCGTTCCATCGCTTGAGCGCAATCACGCCGGCCCATTCCGTTTCTCCGTCCCCTTCCCAAACTTCAACGAATCGACCAGTAAAGCTTCCGTCGTTTGTCTTCTCTTTGATTCCGAACTGACGAAGCAGGAAAGCGTCCAGCTCCCTGTTCGTCGCCGGGGCGATTACCCACAGGTCAAACTCCCAGCAGTCGTCCCGGATGTAGACTTTTTTCATTCGCGGTGGATATCGACAGTCGGACATTTCCCGGACAAATAAAGTCCCGGGATGAGCCTGTGTTTCTCTGCCCAAAGGAAAAGTTTACTGTTTAGGTCGTCAATATCACCATCATTCACAATGACCGAGGTGCAATCAAAATCTTCAAAGGTGACAGTTGGGTCAACCGGAGTTCCGGGGCGGTCAATCCATATAATATGGTGAAAAAGATTTTCGGCCTTCGCCGCAAAAAGTTCTTTCCCGTCCCGAACTCCCGCAACAATCCCCCGCCAACCGGCCAGTAGCCCCGAAGATTTATCCTCGTTCACGCTGGCCAGTGCGAGTCGAATCAAAAGCGTTTGGTCCTCCTCCCGGAGCCCGTCGCAAATGGATTTCCATCGTTCCCGATTAGCGTGTCGATTCTCCCAGCAAACCTGCGGGTGCATACCCATCTTTTTTGCAACCAATTCCTTCGCCGACCATGAGGTGCTACCTGCGTATGGAATCCCGGTTATGTTCTGTAGAAGAAATGCCGAGGCGTCCTTCCCGCATCTTCCATATCCGACGACGAGAATTCGTTTAATCATTTAGTTGTGGGGGTATTCGTGTGGTTGTTTTGCAAGTTCGACCCAAGTGCGATACCATTCGGTGTTAACCCAGTCGGGGTTGTTCGCCGGTCCGAAGTTGGTTTCGGTCGGTGTGGTCTCCAACGGGAGCCCGGCGAAAGAGTGGTCTCCGCTTGCGATTTGCATACAGAATTTTCCCGCCGAGCCTGCAACATTCGGAAGTAGGCATCTCGATATTCTAAGGTGGTCAGTTTCACGCGGGCTTTGTTTCACTCCTACATACTGCCATGCCTTCGGAGGAAATTCAAATTGTTCGATGAACTTTTTTGTCTTACGCGGTTTTTCCACGATTTTCCAACTCAGTAGTCGCCGCAACAAATGCGACGAGGTTCATCTTTTGTTGTTCCTCCAGCTTTGGCCGGAAGACCGAGAGTGGATGGAGCTTCGCGAGGAGGTGCTTTGCGCCGGCTGCGCGACGCGCGCTCTGCTGTATGAACCGCACCAGACGGCCAGCGGAGTAGCTGGCGAGTTTTTGCGTAAGACGCAGCATTGGGTCCTTGGGGACCGGCCGCGCTGTCCACGTCTCCTCATCTTCAATAAGGGCCGGGGTTTCGAGGTAAACCTTCTGACGCTGGCGTTTGGCCGCACGTCGCATGCGCGCGGTCAACTTGAGTTTCGGGTCTGTGAGCAGCGTAATGGCGGTTTCGTTGTTCATGCTTTCTTGAGATAAAGTTTCAGTGTCTCCGCCGGGGCACCGAGAATCTCGCGGAGAATCTTCGGCAAGTCATCCACCAGCCGGGTTGTGGTTACCTGCTCGCTAAACGTCACCACGGTCCCGCCGGACTGGCGCAGCACGACGGAGAAAGCCGCCTTAGCCCGGAGGTGCCGCAGAATAACGTCGCACAGCACGCCGTCGAAAATGATGGTGCCGACCGTGCGCGCGGTCTCGAATTCCGTCTTGTCCGGGAAAATCTGGCGGATGGTTTCGCCCTCGCGAATCGGCACGACTGGATTTTCCCCACCGGGGCGGGTAACGATTCGGGTCGCGGCCCGGCGGATATCCTTCGGCAGCGTCTTGGGGTGGCGAAGTTTTACGGCAGTCCACGCAGCGGCTTTGTCCGTTGCGGAAATCCCGGTGCAGGGCACTTCGACAACGTCCGAGACGATATTGCCGGTCGTCGGATTTCGGATTGCAAAGGTCGTGACGTAAACCTTGGTAGAAGCGGGGGGAGGAAGAAAAGCTGCCGATGCTCCTGCATGAGCGACAGGAGTCGGCGAGGGGGGAACGGGTTGCTTAGCTTCAACTCCCCCCGCAGGGGAAGATGGTTTGTTTTCTGACTTGAATTCAAAAAGGTGTTTCATGTGCTTGTAAGGTCCGCTATTACGTAAGAGAGTCAAGAGTGATTTCATCGGAAAATTCGATTCGGTGCTGCCACGTTTTGATGATGCCGAAGACCGTGGAGTTTTTCCAGAACTTCGGCCGGCCCGCGCGCCACATGGGGTTGTAATTCAGCTTGCGGCAGATTTCCGTGGTGCCGAGTCCTTGGCGATGGTAGTAGAGCATTCTGCGAACCCAGATTGCCTCCTCTGGCTTGCGGCCGTAAACAGGCTTCCCGCCGCAGGGCCAGCCCGTGATTTCCTTCGTGCGCTTCCGGCCGGCGAGAAGCTTTTTGGCGATTTGTGATTTCTCCCACTGGGATACTGCGCCGAAAATTTGTCGAATCATCGTCTGGGACGGGTCCGACTCCGCGTTGACCAGCTCCGTGCCGCAGTCGGCAGCGTAAACCTCAATGCCCCGGTCGCGGCATTCACGAAAGAAAAGCTCGCTAACAATGAGGTCCCTCGCAATTCGGTCCGGGCGCTCCACTACAATTGTCTTCACGTCGTAAGCATCGCCGCAAAGAGAAATCAGCTCCGCCAAAATTGGCCGGTCCAGCGCGGAAATGCTGCCGGAAGACTGCTCATCGAAGCTCCGAAGGACCTCCCAGCCTTTGCTGGCACAAAAAGAGGAGCAAGCCTCGAATTGTCGGTCATGCCCGCCGCCATCGGTTTGTTCAGCGGTGGATACGCGCGTGTAAACGAATACCCTTCTCACGCGCGTGTAATCTTAACTTTGAAAGATTTCTTGACTAACGGCTTGGACAACAGAGTCCAATTCTTATTTCGCGAGGAATTGTATCGCCGGAGAATGGCTTGGCTTCCCTCGTGAATCCAATAACGCACGGAATCGATGGTGAGTGTTGCGTCCCCGCAACAAACGGACAACCCGGTTTGTCGCTTGACCGCAGTTGCAAAAAGGCAGTTGTGGATGCTTGAATAGCACCCACAGTTTTGTGCATCGGCAGGCGTGACGGTGATGATAAGTTCTTTAGGCAGTGGCATGTTATCGCGGGTTGAGGGTCAACGAAAAGTTATACAGCGAGAGCTTCGGATTATTGTGGAACTCCGCTTGGGCACGCCGCGAGATGTTGCTGGCGAAATACGCGTTCACCTTTTCGTGCGCTGGCAACCGGTCGAATTGCTGGCGGGACAGTCGGCACTCGGACGTGTTGTCTTTGTGCGTGCGGGCGACCTTTCCCTTGTGTTCTCGGGCAAGGGACTTGAAGTTGGGGTCGAGTGGGTTGCTCATAATATTCCAGTTCCGCTAGTTTCTACAACTCCGCCGGTTCGGATGTCAATGACGTGCCACCAGTCATGCGAATTTTTTGCGGCACGGGCAACCGCCTCCGACGCGAGTTCAAAATTACCCACGAAGTCGGCATAACCCCCATTGGGGTAGTATTCATCCCCGGCGAAAAGAAAGTAGAATTTGTTAATATCCTGCTCATGGCCTGTCGAATCGGTTTTTGTTGAGCGTTCTGTGGGTATCCGTCGTCAGGTTAATCCATGCGGTGATTACGAATCCACGTCCGGGCCCGTCGGGGCGGATGACGAGCACCAGCGACCGACCGGCGTCGATATCGCGTCGCACGACAAATTTTGTGACCACTTCACCGCGCAGTGTGTCGGTGGTTTCGGCCTCAACTAACGACCAGTCCAATCCCTTAAAATCGACACAGCTACCGGCGAGGCTCACTGGGATTCCCCCGTATCGGTCGGTCTGAATCTCGTGAGCGGCATGAGTGCTCCAAGTAAGCATTAGCCGCGCCGTGTGTATTTGGAGCTGGATATCCTGCGGAATCCCGAACGCCCCGACGTTGTAAATTTTGTTGCTCATAACGGGGTAGGTTACTCGCTCGCGCGCAGTTTGTCAAATCGATTTTTTTCCAAGAAGTGCAAGACGGTCGAATACCATTTTCGACCGTGCTCTTGTTTGCGGGAGACGAGCGTGCTCGGGCTAGTCCGCCGTCCGACCAAGCCGGCACCCACTTCAACCCAAGTGCTATCGTAAGGGCGGAACCAAAAGTCGCCCCACTTGATAATCTCTCCAAGTGGCAACGTTTTCCAAGAGTCGTTCATACTACCATGAATTTGCAGCCGGCGGGGAACAAGGTCAACTCGTTCCAACGGGAACGGGGCAAGTAAACCGAGCGGGCGATTGCGTCGGAGGAATCCTTCCACGACAGCCGAAGCTCATCCTCCTGATTCGGATAATACCCCGGCGCGACGTTAAAATCCGTCCCCGTGATTGTCACGGACTGAGAGGACCCATCAGGCCGAGTCCAAACGGCGCAGTCCCCAAGGTTTTTTGCGGTGAATTCGTGGCTGGCGGTGTTCTTGCTCATGCCGGAACTATACACCCGGCGGGTCTACCTGTCAAGGAATTACTCCCCAAATCTTGCAATAATTCGCTTCGCCGCTGCACCCGCGATACCTTTATACTTTTCTCGTAATTCCCCCGACAGGTTGCCGTCGAGGCAAAGCTGCCGGTTTGTTTCATACTCGGCAAAATCATGCTCTGCCCCCGGAACAACCCTGGCATATTTAATAATCCGGTGCCAGACATCGTTGATTGGCGGGTCCTCAGATTCGAGAAAGGGGTTCATGCGGACGGCGGAAAATTCCAGCCGGCAAGTCCGAGATACGGATGCGCAATCCGGTCAGCCAGCGCATCGTGCTTGACCTTGGCATCAGCTAGACCTTTTTCATAGCCGGCCCGCCACGCTTCCTGCCGCATTTTATTGACGGTTTCCGTCAGCCGCCTAACGGCCTCCTCGACAGCCGGGCACTTGAACTCGTCCGGGATTGGTTGTGAGTAATCGAAGGGCATAACGCGTTCAAAAAATGTCGGGGGTGCTTCGGTCGTCACACTCACTCACAACCTGAGCAGGGCTCAGCAGCTTCACTGGCTTTTCATCAAGAATCTCCCGAGCCCTGCGCAGAACAAAATCCTTCGCAATTCCGCCCCTGAACTCCCGGATGGCTTGTAACAACGCCGCTACCCGCTTCGGGGATTCCAAAAAATCCTTCTCCACTTCGGCAGCGGAGCGAACATCCCCAGTCCAGTTAGGAGCCAAGCGCGGGTCTTCGATATCGGTGATGGGAATCACAACGAGGTCCAGACGAGTTTGATGACAAGGGACACGATGGCTACGAGCGTAAGCGTGGCCAGCAGCGCGATGCCGGAGAGGACCAGTAGCAGTTTCCAGAGTTTCATAATACGATGACGAACTTGACGAACGATAGCACAATCGAGGCGATGATGACGAGCACGCACAGTGCAACGACGCCTACGAATTTCAGGTTTTCGATGAAGTTTTTCACGGTGATTTTATCGGTCTCGGCAGTCCCGGCGGCTCCAGTCCACTTCCCGTCTCGGTTTAGGCAAATGCGGCGTCGAGTCGGAAGGCGAGTTCGGCGTTTCGGCGTTTCGACTGTAGGTCTTCACCTGCCGGCCGTTTTTCTTTTGGGTGAATCCCGCAGCGCTGCCGAACCCGGCGATTTCGGAAAAGTTCTCTTTGTAATCTTCGGAAAAACAACTGCGCGCGGTATCTCCCTTGCCGGCTTGATTACTATCGAGCCCGAGGTCTCGGGAGGACGGACCGGGCGGCCGTTTACGCTTTGGAGCCTTATTCATACTCAATCGTTTTCGAGCAACCACTGCACAATAATGTAGCCGAGGACGAATCCGAAACAGAAGAATCCGGCGGCGACTAGAAAATGAATTATTTCTTGCATAGGAATTTAGATTTGTTTCAAGTATTCACGGCTCCACTTTTGAAAAGCGCGCGAAGCCGCAGTTTCCGAGTCGTGATACCCTAAGAAAACTTGCTTTCCAAGCCTGTTCGACTTGGCATACCATTTATTCCGCCGCCGGTCCCAACTGACTCCCCGGAAACGGCTAAGTGTTCCCGGCCGCTTTTTCTGAGGGCCGAGTAGATTTTCCTGATGGGTTGTCCGGCGTATGTTTCCCCTTCTACAATCTAGACCGTCTCCGTTTCTGTGTGAAACCTCTCCCGGACCCTCTCCTAATATGAAGGAGTGCAGGTAGACAACCCTACCGGCCCCCGCTTGCCTGCTGACCGCGTATCGGGTGTTCCTTCGCTTCGCTACGCACCACTTGAATTGCGACACGCGAGGGTAATCTTGCAAGCTCACGCGAGCAAAGAAGCCCTGAGTTAAAGGAATCGCAGCCATGTCAAGAAGTCGTCGGAGGCAAAAGCAGCGCGGGAGGAGGTCCGCCCGGGTTATCCTTATCGGCCTTCAACTTTTCCTCGGCGTCCATCATCGTCTTTGCCATGTGCAAAAAGTTTACTCCATTACAGACAAGCTCGCCGACTTCTGCGTTGCGCACGATGCCGAACTGCCGGCCGACGCCGTCAACGAGGATGCATTGCGGCGAAAACCCCGGGCGTTCGATGTAGCGCATGAGCGCACCGTCGTCGTGCAGCTGGAACTCCACATTGTTGGCGGTTTCCTTGCCGGGAATAACCTTCGCATCGATGTCGATGATTCGATTCTCCTCGGGTTTTGCACAAGCGAGCGGCTGCCCGTCCAGCCTCGCCAGCTCTTCGGGAATGGTGCCTCTGCTGGCGGGTTGGATGACCTTACTCCCGGTGAGGGGAAAGGGGATGATGTTGTTGGGTGGCGGTGTGTTCTGGTTTGAGTTTGACATAAAAACTATGCGGCTGCGCGCGTGAACTTGACAAGACCGGCGGTGTAATCCTTCCAGTTTTTTGTGGTGCAGGTTCCTACACCGGGAATTCTGCTAATCCGCTCTTCCATTCGATACTTGGTCTCGTTGTTAACGACCTTGTAACAAACCCACTCCGGGGAAACTTCCAAGATAGTGCGCGTGAAGTTATTAGTGCCGGAACATTCCCACACGTCGCCGACCCGAAATCCGACGTTCGGCTCACCGGTAACGGCGTCGAAGGTGATGGTGGAGCAGTCATGTTCTGCCGTAATGCGGGCAAGGAAAGTGTCCCAATTGGTGTAATACCCCGCCGCTTTCTCGGCTTGCACTAAGTTGTCGATGCGACCTTGAAGGAGCTTGACGTTTTCACGAAGACGGTTCTCAAGTTCCGTTGCGTCGGCGAGTCGTTTCGTCAGTTCGTCGATTTGGCTATCCAAAGCCCGGACTTGAGAACAGCGCAAGCCCTCGGTCTGGATGAGCTGTTCCTTGGTTCCGCGAAGCTCTTCGCGCAAATCGAAAATCTGCTTGTTCTGCCGGTTCTGGGTTTCATTCAACGACCAGAAGTTTTCGAGGATTTTCCTCCCTTCGGTCCTTGCGCCGTCCCGCTCTTTCCGCAGCTGTTCGTTGTCGTGGGTCAGCGCTTTAATTTGATTCGCCTGCCAGAGGTTCGCGGCGTCGAAAGTCCTGAGCTGTTCCCGGAGTTGCTGAACCTCTGTTGCGGTCGGGACATCAAAAACCACGCTCTTGGATTGCCCGCCGGTGGTTACTTTGACCTCGACTTGATTGTCGGGTTTGCCGGAGCCGCAAGAAGAATTGCAGCCAAAATCCACCTCGACCGCAGGGAAAACCTGCACGCCGACGCGAAAACACTTCGCGGTTTCGTAGCTATCCCAGTAGTCCCTGAGGGCGAGCGGTCGCTGGCGCGAATACTGGCGGTATTCGCCGGGTCCGTCTCCTACAGTCCGGGTGTAGACAACGTGAGTTTCCGATACGAAGTCGATGACGCGGACCACCCTTCCAATCGAGGGGACCTCCGTCACCCACCGGTCTCCGGGCCTGAATCCGCAGCCGGGTTCAGTTTGAAATGTGTTGTTGTTCATGTTTAAGTGCTTTCTGTGCAAGTTCAACTAAGGAAAATTTTTTATTTTGCTCCGCCGCCGCCGCCGCCCGCGCCGCCGCCCGCGCCGCCGTCGCCTGCTCCGCCGTCGCCTGCTCCGCCGCCGCCGCCCACGCCGCCCGCGCCGCCTGCTCCGCCGACCCAACAGAGCGGTCTTCGCCGGATAGCCAGCGCTCCGCCCACACTCTAAAAGAGTCTGAAACAGAACACTCAAGGGCGCAGTAAATCGCAAACGCTATCCTGACTTCCGTAGTCACGACTGGCAGTGGAATCTCTCGAATGGTCTTCAATGTCCTGCTACCGGATTTCAATCCATTATCCTGCTTAGTTTTTCCACTCGGCTTTGATTCCCACAATCTCGGATTTTTGAAATCCGCATGAATAGGATTCAGCAAAACGGCAAGCAGGGCATCGTCGTAGTAGTGGATAAACCCGGGCCCGCAGAGTTCTCCATCGCCGGTTCCAGAGTGCGAGATGCCGGGCCCCCACTGAGTTCCATTGTATGTGCGGCCATTCTCATCAGTCAGCTTGTAGACAATTTTGTTGCGTTTCATCGCGGGAAGAATAGCCTATATGCTACCATTGTCAAGCAGAGAATTGTGAGAATTTCGAGTGTCGTCACACCGGGGAGATTTGACCGGGCGCGGTCGGCTCAATGATTTTCTTGACCCGGCCACAGTTGAAAAACAGCGAGTCGGTGTCCACCTCGTGTAAACGCGCGGCCGGTATTCCGCGCAGCGTAGCTACAAGCTTGCTCACGTTGGCGATGTAATCGTTGGCCTGCTCCACGAGGTTGTCGATTCGCTTGCGCTCGCTGCAAGCGGTTTGCTGCGCAACGATAGATGCACCGTGCGCGCGTCTTGCGGATTCACTCTCTTGTCGAGAAACCCTCGCGAGACGTTTTTGTTCTTCAACCTGTTTCTTGGATTGCTCGTCCGACTCGATGCGCGCAAGAACTTTTCTGTCCTCCTCCTGCCAGAGGCGCTGTTGGGCTAGGTCCTCCTGACGCCCGTGCCAGCGAAGGATAACAGAAGATTTGTTCGGCAAGTCCCACTCCTCCCAGTCCCCTGAAAAATAATCTGGTAGGTATTGCTTCACGTCTCCGAAGGTCGGGTATCCAAACTGACCCGAGTATCCCGGAAGCGCGTATTGTAAATCAGCGGTTAGTATCTTGTCGGAGTCTTTCATCGGCGGGCCTTATCTGCGTAACTGAGATTGTAATGGGAAACGTCAGAACCTTCTCGGGTTAGTTCTGCAATCAGCTTTGCACGAAGTTTTTCCACCTCGGGGAAAAGCTCTGGTGGGCTGGCTAAATATTGCTCAGCAGATGCAAGGTTGAATCGTGTCTTGGGATTTTTGTAGAATCCCCACAAGTGGAAAAGCACGCTGTCGTGTAGTCGAGCTGCCCGTCGGGCGAGTTGAGAAACGCCAACGTGCCAGACCTTGCCGAAGATGTAAGCATAAGTCATGTAATACCCAGAGCGGTGCGTTTCCATCGGGCTCCTTTGTGGCTCTCCGCTGCCTTCCCAATGCTGCTGCTCCTCCTTGGCGATTGCGCGCTCGTGAGCAGCACGGTTGTAGTTTCCAAGCGGGTCGATGAAAAGCTTTGGTTGGGTCCTCTCCTTGACGTAGGACACGCCCCAGTATTGGATGACCTTCCGGCCTTCCGGCGTGTTGACTTCGATTTTCATCGGGGTAAAGGTCCGACGGATTATTGAATTGTCAAGTTGTCTTTTAATAATTTCGGCGGAACGGCGTTTCGGCATCTCGAAAAAATATTAACGCGTTGCGGGATTTGGTCGGCGAAGCCGGGAACAACACATACCCCCCCCCCCCTACTTGGGTGAGGGGGTGGGGGCCCCCTTTACTAATCTTCCAATCCACCAGATATAAGAACGAGTTAATAGAAAAAAGGTTGCCTGATTGCAACTAGTTATGACTTTTTTATTAGTTGGGGTTTTCGGGCTCGCGCCCGCACCCCCTTTTTGTCCGCCCGGCGTCTGCCGGGAGCCTTTTTAGATGAGGCCCAGCACCCGAAGCCAGCTTGGGCTACCGTCCGGCCCGTGACCGTCTGGCTCCACTCGATGCCCGGTTGGGGTCTTGACCACGTCGTCGAATAGCCACTTTTCAAGGGTGCGCTCGCTGGGACGGGCGGAGAATCCGGTGATTGCACCTTTCGCGCGCGTGATGCTGAGCCGGAGGTTACGTAAGCTGTTCTGTCCTAAGACATAAACGAACTGGTCGTTGCCTTCCGCAAAGGCGACTTCGATGCGCATGCCGGCCGGGATTGTAAGCGGCACGACACCCTCCTTGGGCTGCTTCACGCCGAAGTTCAGCTCACGCTTGGTCGTGACGGTGAATGGCGGGAAGAATTTCAATGGTTCGCTCATAATTAGTTGACAGTAAGGCTTTTACCAATTGCGCCCTGTTGACACTTTTCGGTTCTAGCAAAGCGGCGCAGCAGAAACAATCCCCGCACCGGCACATCTTGCCGATAAGCGCGTGCGGATTGCGTAGCGCTTCGATTCCTTTTTAGTTGGCGAGTTTCCGCGCCGTGTTGATTTGTGCCCCGAAGAGTTCTTTGCTCATGCCCATAATCTACACCGCCGCGCGCATGCTGTCAAGTTATTTCTTGCGGCTTGACTTCTTGACGTTTCTGCGGACCTTTTAACGGTGAAACAACCGGATTTATTCAAAGGCCAGTCGCAATCCACTCGACGTTTACATGCAGATGCAAAGAAACGCTTGCGCGAGAAGAAGCGAAGGGAGTGGTGGAACAACAACGGTGGCAAGTCTGCAAAACCATGACCTCAGAACGACGTAAGGAACTCAACAGGCAATGGAGGGAGAAAAATCCCGACTATGGCAGGAAGAGACGGCAAGAGAATAGGGAGAAGTATGCTGAATACGCCCGGAAATGGCGCAAGGAAAATCCTGATAAAGTTCGCGAGGTAAACCAAAGGCAACGGGAGCGGAGAAAAACGTGGACGTTAGAGCAGCGTCGGGATAAGCAACGGAAGTATCAATATGGCGTTCCAGAAGGTTGGTTTTCAGCACAAAAAGAGAAGCAGGGCGGCGTGTGCGCCATTTGCTCCCTTCCGGCAGAAACCGCAGATAGCAAAGGACGCGACTTGCATGTGGACCACAACCACACGACGGGCCAAGTTCGGGGCTTGTTGTGTGGAAAGTGCAATTGTCTGATTGGGTTAGCAGGTGAGTCGATATCAATCTTAGATAAGGTAAAGGATTACTTGAAAAAACACGAGGAGGAAGCAGATGCGCGGTAAAAATGACGTAAATATAGTTCGTATTTTTTTAGTTTATTCCGCGTTCGTCGGGGACGTGGATAAAACCGCCAATGCGTTAAACCTTGACCCGGACTTCGTTCGCAAGCTGGCGAAAGACGAGGGTTGGAATGAGCAGCTCCGACGCATCACGCTCCTATCTAAAACCGGACGCCCCGGAGATTTCGAGCGAGCGCAGAACCGCGCGCTTTCGTTTGTTCAGGCGCACCAGACCAGCGAGCTAATCAATCGCGTGTTGGAACAGTTCTCCGACATGACTAACGAGGAGATTATTGAAGCAATCGCCAGCGTGGCCAAGGACGGTTCACGCCATGTCAGCGGACGGTTTTTTGCGGACCTCACCGCAGCGATGGAGAAATGCCACTCGATGAAATACGCGGCACTCGGCGACACTGCCGGCGAGCGTGTGAAGCGCGTTGACAATGACTCCGAAGAGATGAACGCAACCGCGCTGCACATGGCGGTGATGTCGGCGCTCAACAACCCCAAGGTCAAAGCCATCGACGTGGAATCCGAATTGAAGTCCAGCGTCGATGTGACTGTTAAGCAGATTACGGATACCCCGGAGGAAAAACCATAATGTGTGGAATTTACGGATACGTTGGGCAGCACCAAGCCAAGCCGATTATCCTCGCCGGCCTCAAGAAGCTTGAGTATCGGGGCTATGATAGCGCTGGCCTCGCAGTCGTGTCAGATGACCGAATGTTTGTCCGCAAGAAGGCCGGGAAAATCAGCGAGGGCCTTGAGCCGCTCCTTCTCGCCGACCCCGTAGAGATTCGAGGAACAACCGGTATCGGCCACACGCGCTGGGCCACGCATGGAGAACCGAGTGACGCCAACGCGCACCCACACACTGACAAGAGCGGGAGAATTGCAGTTGTCCATAACGGCATCATCGAGAACGTTGGGTATCTGCACAACCGTATTCGAGAGCTGCAAGGAGAGCCTCGGTTCTCTTCCGGCACGGATAGCGAAGTTCTCGCGTGGTTGATTGGAGCGTATTACGAAAAGCGTTTTCATCTAGCCAGCTCAGTTGCTGATGCCTTGCGCGAGGTCGTCGGAGACTACGCAATCGCCGTGGCCTGTGTGGATTGGCCCGGTGTGGTGGTCGGCGCTTGTAAAGGATTGCCCCTTGTCGTCGGCATTGGAGATAACGAGAGGTTTTTATCCAGCGATGCCGAGGCAATTCGCGAGCACACTCTGAATGTTGTTTACTTGCGGGACGGTGATTTAGTGGCGCTTACTCCTGAACTACAGTTCAGAGAAATGAAGAGGCTGCGCAGCGCACCGCCCACTGACCCCAGCGCAGGATTTCCCCACGCGATGCTCAGTGAGATTTACGAGCAGCCGGAAGTAATCAGAAGGATTAGCAGCAGCGACGGGGCTCTATCTGCGCTACGCGGAGTCGAGCAGATTTTCATTCCCGCCTGCGGCACGAGCAGACACGCAGCGCTGATTGGCAAATACTTTTTTGAGGAGTTCGCCGGTATTCCTACGCAGGTTGATTTCGCTAGCGAGTTCCGGTATTCAAGCCACGTCACTGGAAAAAGACCTGTGATTCTGGCGCTGTCCCAAAGCGGAGAGACGGCAGACACGTTGGCCTGCGTTCGCGAGAACAAAGACCACTGGACCGTTGCAATCTGTAACGCGCCCGGCAGCACGCTTGCGCGAGAAGCACACCGCGTTATCTATCTAGACGCGGGCCCCGAGATTGGAGTGGCTGCGACGAAAACATTCACCGCCCAGCTTCGTGTGCTAGCCTCACTTGCAGTTCCACCCCACGACAAGGCTTTGCAATCCGCACTCAAGGCGATACCAGAGCAAATTGAAATGCTACTCGCCAAGGATTACGAAATTCAAAGCATCGCCACCAAATACGCAAACGCCAAGAGTTTCTTTTTCCTTGGCCGAGGATACAACTACCCGATTGCGTTGGAAGGCGCGTTGAAGCTCAAGGAGATTTCCTACATTCACGCAGAAGGATTGCCAGCCGGAGAGATGAAGCATGGACCGCTGGCGATGATTGACAGCAGCACCCCAAGCGTCATCGTCATACCGAACGGTAGGCTATACAGCAAGACGTTCAGTAACCTACGCGAGATTAAGTCCCGTGGTGGTCCGGTGATTGCACTTGCTACCGAGGGCAACGACAGCATCGCATCCGAGGTTGACGACGTAATCTGGCTGCCCGAGACTGCTGAGCCCTTTGTGCCAATGCTGGCAGCGATACCGTTGCAACTGTTCGCGTATCACATCGCTGTTGCACTCGGCCGAGACGTGGACAAGCCGCGTGGTCTGGCCAAGAGCGTTACTGTGGAGTGAACTCATTGCCACGCTTTTAGGATGACCTCGTAGTCAAGCTGTCCTCTGGCGAAGACAGCACTCGCGCTGAGGGAGTCGTTCCCAGTCCCGGTGAAATTCCTCAATAGGGATTCGTCGAGACAGGCCGCGCTGCCGTGCGCGGGAGCAAGCTCCGTAACAAAGTGGAAGGACATAGACGTGGGTTTTTGTGATTCGCGTTAATCTCCAGAGTTTCATACAGGCTGTGGATTCTCCTGCTTCGGAACCGAGCAGCGGTGACAAATAGTCGTGCTTCCAGTGTGGGAATAAAAAGCGTTCGATATCTCTTGTTCGTGGCCGCAAGATAATTTGACTATTCGGACATAGCACCCGTGGATTGCCGTGGGTGGATACCTTTTTACTATTTTCCGTCGAACGCTTTTCATATAATCGTAGCGAGGGTTTCGCCGCTCTCGGTTAAAGAGAAAGCTATTGATTCGGCCTTTCCTTTGATGACGCAGCGCGGCTGAGATTTCCGGTGTGCAGTCTCGACGGGCCGAAAACATTTAATGTGATGGGCGAGGCAGCACGCACCCTTCCAATGGACCGTCAGCACGTTTTTCTTTTGCGCTTGCGACGCGGGCTTGTTGTAGTGAAAAAAGAAAACTCGGTTCTTCATATATTTACCTGCGGATTCTCAGCGGTCGGTTGGTTTTCCAAGGCAGCACTCGCGCCCCAGTTGTTCCGACTGTTGAAGTAGTTCTTTGCTCATGCCGATAAATTACACCACGGCGCGCAGCTTGTCAAGCAGGTATTTTGTGGCTTGACCTACAGCTTGAGCGAATTTAAATCGAGCGAAGCGCGACAAAACGACCCAGAAGTGACTTTTTGGCACAGTCGGTGCGTGATTCTCACGCCAAAACGCCCCACCGCCTCGATGTCACTACGCCTCAACGACCTGTAGCCCGCACACTGGGCACAATCCGTCAGCCTGTGGCGCGCCCTGCCACCGAACCGCCGGACCGACGAAACGTCCTGATTCTGAGCACTTTATCGGTATAGACCCGGGGGACTTGGGGGCCCCACGATGTCGCTCGACGCCTCCCGGGCAATATTATTTTTGAGACCCGCGAGGTTAAAAGCCCTTGACTTTGGGTTTTTAGTGCGGACCTTTGGGGGTATGAAAACTTGTAATCGATGCAAAGCCATTAGACCCCCAGAACACTTTCATTCAAAAGGCCCTCGGCGGGCTAGGGACCATATCTGTCGGGATTGTCGAACCGAGAAGGACCGAGCTAAGAAATTGGCATCGCTACCCCCCGACAAACAGGCCGTGCTACTTCGGAGGAGGGCGCTTGTGGCGCTTCCCCCCGAGGCAAAAATAGAGCGTCAAAAGGAATGGTCCCGACAGCTTTCCCGGGACCGCTATAAGATGATTGCGGCGGAAAAAAGTCGAAAGCCATGCGCTGATTGCGGGGGTATTTTTCATCCACACTCGATGGATTTTGACCACCGGGACCCCTCGACTAAATCCGCGAATGTGAGTAGTTTGTTGAAGCTGACCAAGCGAGAAGACCTTCTCAAGGAGATGGCAAAATGCGATTTGGTGTGTTCCAACTGCCATCGTGTCCGCACGGCGCGACGACGAGCTGGCCTACCGCCGACGTTGCCAGAGCCCGAGTTTTTCATCTGACGCAACGCTTGACTCCCCTCCCGTTTTGCGGACCTTTCATGCATGAACATCCGACTCGACTGGCCGGCGAACTCCCCTTCCGAATTAGTAGACACTTACGAGGTGTGGGAACAGATTGACAATGGTTTTTGGAACGTGAAGTCCCTCGTGGACACCAACCACATCGTTTTCGAGACTCCTTCCGCCGGGAAATATCGCTGGCGCGTCCGCGCGCACAACTTCATCGGCTACGGACCTTTTACTGCCGAAGCAGAAGGCCCGGACCTCCCGTCTGCCCCCGGCACCGTTACAGTGACGTTAGTTCCATAGCGTGGGACCTTCGACAAATCAGCAATATCTCGTGCTTATCGTCCGCGCGCTTTCCAACGCTGCCGGCGGGTTACACGCACCAAAGCGGGACGACTCGATTAACCGGCTGCTGACAAAGTGGGCCAAGCTTTTAGGAGTGATATGACAATCGTAAATGACGTGGTGACGTTTCAGGCGTCCGACTTTTCGGCGTTATCGGATTTCGCCGTCGCCGCGATAAAGCAGCAGGCGGGCGGGTCACTAAGCTCAGCGCTGAACAAACTCTCCAAGCAAGTTACCTCGGCGATTTCGGGGGCGAAGTCCATTTTTGTTCAGGAAACTTCGGCGGGTAATACCGACGTGGCGTTGCTGCTACGCAAATTCGCCGCCGCTGACGCAGCTACGCTAGCCGCAGCGGCAGACGAAATCGCGGCTTTATCAACTGCACTCGGCCCGACCCCTCCGTAATGGTAGACTGTTGTTACAACTCAGACAATACACTGCTCAAGAAAATTGCGCAGGCGTTGGAAAACGGAATTCCCTCGGGTGGTCCTACCGGTCCAACTGGGCCGACGGGACCCACTGGACCGCCGGGGCTTAATGGCACCGACGGTATTGACGGCGTGGATGGTGCAACAGGTCCGACTGGACCGACTGGACCGACTGGAGCGAGCGGTGCAACCGGGGCTACTGGTCCGACTGGCGCAACCGGCGCGAGTGGTCCAACGGGGCCGACAGGCGCAGACGGAGTTACTGGACCTACGGGCGCAACTGGAGCCACTGGGGCGAGTGGTCCAACGGGGCCGACGGGACCAACCGGAGCAACCGGAGCAACCGGAGCAACCGGAGCAACCGGAGCAACCGGAGCAACCGGAGCAACCGGAGCCACGGGCGCGACAGGACCCACTGGACCCACTGGACCGCAGGGCGACAAGGGCGGGCTTCGATACGATTTCAGTGACGACACCACCAACAGCGACCCGGGCTCGGGCTTTTTTCGATATAACAATGCTGCCGTCGCGGCCGTTACGGAAGTTTACGTCAGTGCGGATGCAGTTGGGGGAATCAACCTCGGAACTTATTGGACGGTTTTAGCGGTTGGTATCGTCGGCTCCGGCGGCGGGACGCTGGTGGTCAAGAGCAACGATAACACTGACAACCTACTCAATACCTTTTTCGTCAGCTCGATAAGCTCTTCTGGCGGTTATTTTACTTTGGCCGTCTCGTTCCCGGCGGGCTCCCCCTTACCGACCGACGGGCAGGAATATGTTCTAGAATTTATACCAACAGGGGACACGGGCGCAACTGGGCCGACCGGACCAACAGGAGCGACCGGGCTCGCATGAAGTATTCCATGTGGAGTTTGTGTTGCGACTACGAGCACTATTTTTCCCGGCTGGAAAAACTCTGGGGCGACGGCTGGAATTCCCTTGACAAACCCGAAATCTGCTGGTAACGTGTCGCAATGACAACGAATCATGTTGACCTTCTGAATAGAGTCGTCCGGCTCGCCCACGAGGGGCCGACCGGGAAGACCTACCTCCTGCGCGCAATAAATTTTGACGGCGATAAAGGCAGCACGGCGTGGCTGGAGGAATGCAACAAGTTTGGAGGGGCGCAGGGCGGAAAGCTCCGCTGCGCCTTCCTCGGCGACCTCTGCTTTGAATAATATGAACCTCACACTCAACGGCTCACTATCGCTTCTGCGATACGCAAGACGGCTCAACGCCGGTTCTGCCGGTAACGCGAAGCACTCCGAAAAGGTCGGAGGTCCGCTCACGCCGGCCTCGTGGATTGAAGACGGCGAATGGGAAGCCCGCAAGTGCAAGTGCCCAAAGAAGCGCAAGAAACGGAGGGCCGGGTATTGAACCCCCGGGGTGCACATAAACGAGTGTTACGCAAGGAATGTGGACTTGCAGGAGAAAACGTCCACACCGCCGGCAACCCCGAACGCTGTCCCGACTGCGGGGAAATCCTCGTCACGTCAAAGCGGGGCACCACCTGCCGGACGGAGGGCTGCACGAATTTCAACGAGAAATTTCCGCTTGACAAGCCGGAGAACGGTGATAAGGTTGCGCCATGACTAATGTAGAGATTTTTGCAGCGTTCGTCGCCATCACAGTGCTGTTCATTTTCGTCGCAGCGAAGGGCGTTCGGTAGCTTGACTTTGGGTTCGTTTTGCGGACCTTTGTAGCGGTTGTTCTTTTGATAGGGCGAATCGTCTAAGTGAGGACACCGAGCTTTTGTCTCGGAAACGGCGGTTAAAACCCGTCTCTGCCCGCCAAATTTCTCCCGCAGCAACGGGGGAATGTATCGCGTGGTAAATCCTGTCTCCGGTATACGGGGTATGGTGGTAAATCGCGATAGTTGAGGCTCCGGTGCGTTACAGGTCGCGCCTGCACCGAACCTCAACAACCCTCCCGTCCCGGGGGTATAAAGACAGGGGCACTAAAACTCGGGTAGTTTAAGAATAAAACACCGGCGTGATACACGTCGAAATTGCCGACGGATGCAAAAACGAATCGGCCCCGAGTGCCAATTTAAGCCGGACACTGAGAACTCAGTCTCCGTCCGTTAGCCGGACGCCGGGGCCGCGATAGGGTCCACCAATTTCCAGTGAAGACCATCAAGCTGTCGCAGGGCAAATTCGCAATGGTTGACGACGCCGATTACGAGGCGGTTAATCAGTTTAAGTGGTGTGCCCGAAGGGACCGGCATACTTTCTACGCAATTCGCAATCTCCCTCGAAGAAGTGGGACACAGCGGCTCCATCGTTTTCTTTTGCCCGGGCATTCGGAAATTGACCATCGCGATGGTGACGGCCTTAATAACCAGAGGGAAAATTTGCGGCCGGCGACCTCCTCGCAAAACAAGATGGGGCACCTGCGTAAATCACCTAGGGCCTCGTCCAGATATCGCGGAGTATCATGGAAAAATCGAGATAAAAAGTGGGCGGCGCAAATTCAGATGGGTAGAAAACAGATTCACTTGGGGACTTTTCAATTTGAAATCGAAGCCGCGAAAGCCTATGATGTCGCCGCGCGCAAATATTTTGGCGAGTTTGCTTCGCCGAACTTCCCGACCATAACTCCCGACATAGCCGGACCAGAGCGTAATCGCCCTTCCGGGAAGCAGAAACTAGCGGAGGATGGCCAGGATAAGCAATGCCCGAGTCGGGTTACCGACGGGCCACAATAAAATTCTGCTTCAATTTACATACAGTGATTGATAAAGACTACGCACACCTGCTCCGCCGGCCGGAGCACACCTTCGACGAGAAAGCCATTGACCGCGAGCTGCTGACGAAAAACATCCTCGTCACCGGTGCCGGCGGGTCTATCGGCTCCGCGCTGGTTCGTAGAATCAACAAGGCAAGCCCCAATAACGTTTACATTCTCGGGCACGGCGAGGACTCGATTTTTCAGTTGATTCGATGCTTGCGCGACGAGCCGGGAAAGGACTGGATTCACCCTATTATTGCCGACGTGCTTTCCGAGGAAGTCGCAACCCTTCTGCGAGATGGCAGCGTGGACTGCGTTTTCCACACCGCCGCACACAAGCACGTCGGGCTGATGGAATCAAATCCGCGCGCGGCTTTCGCGAACAACACGCAAACGACCATTTGGCTGGCCCGGCAGTGCGAGAAGCACGGGGTTCGTCTCGTTTACGTTTCCACCGACAAAGCAGTGAAGCCGACTACCGTCATGGGCGCGAGTAAAAAGCTGGCTGAGGCGTGGATTGACGCGAACTGCAAACTCGCGAGGACAATTCGACTCGGCAACGTGCTAGGTTCAGCCGGTTCGCTGGTGGAAATCGTCGAACGCAAGGTAGCCGGAGGAACACTCGGGGCGAGGTTCACCCTCAATCACCCGGACATGGCTCGTTTTTTCGTTACCGCCAAAGAAGCGGTCGGGCTCGCGCTGTCCACGTTGACCTTTAAACCCGGTAAGTATTGTCTTGACATGGGGAAACCGCTGCGTATCGATGCGCTCGTGAAGAAAATTTCTCCGGGCATCGAGATTTTTAACGATTATACCCGCGTCGGCAACGAGAAACTTGAGGAGGACATGAAGGAAGATGACGAGCACTGGCAACCACTCGGGCCGGACTGTCCAATTCTCGGGTTGAACCGGAAGGTCGAACCGAAGCTGGTCAGCGCAGTGCTGGAAATCATCGAAGACCACGCGAACTCGGGAACTGGCGCGAACGACTTCGGTCAACTGATGGTTGACATGGCGAGGAAGGTATAGTGACCGACAAAATCCTGATTCTCCTGTCTTACTGGAAAGGCGACCGGGCCCAAGCGATGACGCTCGCGCGCCTGCTGGCGGACCTCCAGTCCGTCCACTCAGGAGCATGTGATTTTGCGTTCGTGGCCAGACGGGACTGCAAACACGATACCGCTTCGATTAACCACGTCTCAAGGAAATTCACCGTTTTCACCGCAATTTCTCAACGTCCCGAGACGGGATGGCCGCAGGGATGCAACGGATTATTTTTCGGCAGTATTGACTGGTGCCTGCGCGGAATCTCCGGCGGAAAGCTTCCAAAGTATAAAGCCATTCTCAATCTCGCCTCGGACACCGCGCCGCTCGTCAACGACGGGCTTCTCTATTTGCACAGCGAGTGGGACCGGCTGTGTAAACATGGAGTCAAAGTTGCCGGCGCAATGGTCGGCGGCAATGCGCGCTGCCAAGGCGGTTCCCACATTAACGCGGACTGCATGCTGATTTCTGGCGAGCTGGATTTTTTGACTTTTCTCGCGAAACAAGCGGGTAGTGTAATCCGGGGCGGCGGCGGACACGATTGGGTGTTAGCTCCGCAATATGAATTGAAGGGCTGGGCGAACATCCCCGGCATTCAATCGCACTGGAAGCGTCCGACGTTCCAGCCAGCGGAGTGGGATATCCTGCGCGCGGCCGGCGTTCGATGGGTCCACGGAACCAAGGACAACAGCTTGCTGGAAATTGCCCGGAAAAGGTTATTGTGAAGGTTATCACGTATTATGTCCCTGTCCCCGGTCTCTGGTCCGACCAATCGCAGCGTGAGCTAATCAAAATCTGGGAGCGCAGTTGGCGCAAGGCCGGCTGGGAGCCGCTCGTCATCGACGAGAGTCATATCCGGGACCACCCCCGCTTTGAATTCTTCAAGGAGCATTATTACGCCAAGCCGACTGCGTATCCCGTGGACTACACCGCCGCGTGTTTTCTCCGTTGGTTTGGCGCGTATGTCATCGGCGAGCGTGTAAACGAGCCGGTGCTTTTGTCCGACTACGATGTGATTAATTATGGGTTCGCCCCGCGCCCGCCGGAGCCGGGGAAAATGGAAATCCTCTGCGACACTCCGCCGGAGTCGATTTACATGGGCGCGGTCCTCGGCATCCCCCAGCATTTTCTTGACATCGCGGAGCTTTTCGCTTCTTGGAAATATGATGAACTGGACTTCGCGCACAATTCTAATGTATACCACCAAGATGATTTGTCAATGCTTGCGCGCATGTTTCATCCCGTCGCCGGGGATGCTGCACGACCCAAGCCGGAATGGATGGTAAAGACGAACGGTGTTTGCGCGTTGTATGATTACGCCGGATACCGCACGAGCCCGCTTGTTCACTACGGATTTGCGATGCACAGTCGCGGATATTGGCCGAAGTATAAATTCATCGAAGCGATTCGCCCCTTTTAACATGGAAAAAGATTCAAAGATTTTTGTCGCCGGGCATCGTGGGCTGGTCGGCTCCGCGCTCGTTCGGGAACTTCGCGAAAGGGGTTTCACTAACATCCTCACGGCCCCCCGCAACGAGGTGGACCTATGCGACCCCGTCGCGGTGGAGTGGTGGTTTTCGTGTCATAATCCGAAATACGTGTTCCTCGCAGCCGCGCGCGTTGGGGGAATCAAAGCGAATATTGTGAGCCCGTCGGAGTTCCTCATCGATAATCTGCGCATCCAAGAGAACGTGATGTTGAACGCGTCGAGGTATGGCTGCGAAAAGCTGGTGTTCCTCGGGAGCAGCTGCATTTATCCAAAAAATGCGGAGCAGCCGATAAAAGAATCCGCCCTGCTTACTGGACCCCTTGAACAAACCAATGAAGGCTACGCGCTGGCGAAGCTCTGCGGAATACGCCTCGGACAGTTTTTGAGGCGCGCGGGCAAACTGAACGTAGTCTCCGCGCAGCCTTGCAATCTCTTCGGCGAAAACGACAACTTCAACGAACACGACGCGCACCTCGTCCCCGGGCTTATCGCCAGACTGCACCGCGCGAAGTGCGAGAACGCGCCGGAGTTCGTGATTTGGGGCGACGGCACGGCGAAGCGGGAACTGCTTTACTCGGCCGACCTCGCCAACGCACTCATCGCCGTGATGCAGAAATACGAGGACGACGAACCTATCAACACCGGCTCTGGAGAGGAGTGGTCCGTTGATTGCCTCGCGCACACGCTGGCCAAGGTCGTTGGCTATCGCGGCAAGATTGTTTTCGACCCGAGCCAACCCGTCGGCGTGCTACGAAAAATCATGGACAACTCGAAAATTCGCGCGCTTGGCTGGGAGCCGCGTCACAACCCCGAGTGGGCGTTTCACGCGACCTACGACGATTTCCTGCTGAACCCGGAGACCCGACATGGAACTGGGCGACACAACTGAGGAAACAAAACCTTTTCCGCCTCCGCCGGCTGAGCCTATTCGATTTTTCTTCGCGTGCATCTGGGATGACGAGCGACTTAAGAAAAATGTAAAGCAGGATTGGTTGAAGTGGGTGCCGAGCACCGAATTTATCGAGGACTTCGCCCGCTGGGAAGAATGTAAGGGGATGGTTTTTTACTCCGACCTCAGTCAGGTTTCCCACGACATTGCGTGGATTATGAGAAGGTTCTTTGGGAGGGACCGGGGGGAAGCTCTGGTTTACCAGTTAGACGCCTACACCCACACCTTTATTTCCCGCGACGAGAAGTGGCTGGAGCCAGCTGGAAGATTTGTTCATTAATGCTACCCGACGGACCACAAAAACAGCTCGTAAACGAGGTCAGCGTGTTGCTACACGCGGACAAGCCCTTTGAAGCCGCGAAGCTCGTCGCGGAGTGGGTGCGCAGCACAGGCACCAAGGTCCCAGACCCGACAAAAAAGGCGGAGGCATACACGCTCCTGAATATTTTGTTGCAATATTGCCTGAACAACGACGGGCTTGAGGATGCCGCGAGGCTGCTCTGGGGCCCCACGCAATTCACGGCAGAGCCGGAGTGCGTTCGGCGCGTGTGGGACGCGTGGGAGAACAACAATTTCATGCTGTTCATGGGCGCGGGGTCGATGGGCAAATCCTTTTCCTCCGCCGTGTGGCTGTTTCTGCAATGGATTCGCGACCCGGAATATACTACAATTAAAGTCCTCGGCCCGAGCGAGACGCACTTGGAGGATAATCTTTTCACGCACTTAGTCACGCTGCACAAAACCAGCACCATTCCGCTTCCGGGAGAGGTCGGAAAGCTTTACATCGGTCTCGACAAGCGGGCGCGCAAAGGCTCCATCACCGGCGTCGTGATTCCTCTCGGGAAAAAAGCCGCCGGGAGATTGCAGGGCGTGAAGCGCATTCCACGTAAGGTCCCGCACCCCATTTTCGGCGAGATGTCCCGGTTGTTTGTGTTCCTCGACGAAATCGCGAACATTCCGGCCGGCGTGCATCGGGACCTCGACAACATCATGTCGAATATGTCCGGCGACGGACTTAAAGTCGGGGGCGCGTTCAACCCCACGGACCAGAACGACCTCGTCGGGCAGCGCTGCGAGCCGCCCTTTGGCTGGCCTTCGTTTGACCCGGACACGCACTTTGAGTGGCGGTCCACTCGCGGCTGGTTCGTCGTGCGCCTAGACGCAAAATACAGCGAGAACGTCAAAGCCGGGAGAGTTATTTTCCCGGGGTTGCAGACCTTGGAGGGGTTCAATCAAATCATCCGCAACTCTGGCGGAACGGACACGCCGGGATACTGGGCGATGGCGCGCGGATGCTTCCCGCCCCTCGGCACCGTTCTATCGATTATTCCCGTCGGCATGCTGGACGAGTTCAAGGCGGAGTTTATTTGGTATGAAAATCCAAGACCGTGCGGGGGCGTGGACGGTGCGTTGGAGGGCGGAGACTCCGCTCGCTTCGCGTCCGGGAAGTGGGGCATGGCAACCGGGATAAAGTTCCCGCCGACGCTGCAACATCCGAACGGGCGCATCATCATGTTCAAGAACGCCAAGGGCCGCGCATACCCCCGCTTCGCGTTGCAACTCGATAAGATTTTCCTCCTGCCGAAGGGCGATACCGTCGCGATGAAAAATGAAATCGTGCGGCTGGCGAAATCTCTCGGAATTACGCCAGAGTGGCTGGCACTCGACCGAACGGGTAACATGCAAGGGGTTTTTGACCTTATGAAATACGAGTGGGGCGTCGGGATTACCGGCGTCAACTACTCCGAGAGCGCGTCCGAGACTCGCATCATGGTGGAAGATTCCGACGTGGCGCACAAACTCTACGACCGCATGCAGAGCGAGCTGATGTTCGCGCTGCGAAAGTTCATTGAGTTTGGATACCTCAAAGCGCTGCCCGGGCTGGAGACCTCCGAGCTTTACCCGCAGATGACCGGGCGTCTATTCCGCGCGACTGGGAAGTTTTCCAAGGTGGAGCCGAAGCCCGACTACAAGTCCCGGAATCAAGGGAAGTCCCCGGACGACTGCGACGCGTTGTCCCTGCTGGTGCAGGCGGTCCGCAAAGCGTCCGGCGTTGTCCTTGGCATGAGTTCCGAGAACACGCTTTCTGGCGGCGATGACTACGAGGACTATTATTCCGGCGACGAGGTTCGCATTGACATCACAAACCGGTTTTCTGAGGTTGACCTATGAAGAAGTTTAACAAATTCCTGCGCGCTATTGGCGGAAAATATTTCATCGACGAGGACGGCGTCAAGCACAAGGCTGACCAGTGGGAGCACCTCGCGGTGCGCGTCGCGTCCTATCGTAAGCGCGCGGGTAAACCCCCGGGAGACCCGGAGCAGGAAATCCTCGACCAAGTTTGCGCTCGTCAACCAGACTACTGCCAAGAGGCGAAACCCGAGGCCCCGGTGCAGCGCGCGGTTGCTGCCGCAAACCAATCGACGCGTGCCTCGTCTCGCGCCGTTGTGCAATGGCTAGTCGGAATCCTTCGCCTGCGCCGAGTTGGCGGAGCCCAGCCGGTTTCCCGAGAAGAAGCGCGTCGTCGCGCAGCAATCTGCGCCGGCTGCCCGATGCAGAAGGCCCTCTCGTCGAATTGCGGGTCTTGCAAGGCCATGCGGAAGACAGCCAAGCAGATTTTATTCGGCGGCAGCTCGTCCATCGGCGAAAAGTTGAAGGGCTGCCGTGTGTTGGGGGAGGATACCTCGACCAGCGTGCACATTTATCAGAACCCGAGCGCAAATCCGTCGCTACCGGCGAATTGTTGGCGTAAGGTATGAGGCTCCCGAACCTGAAAAACGCCGCGAAGTCGGCTTGTCGGGTCGTCAAAACCCTCGTCAAGGGCGACCCCCTGCTGCTGGACGATGAGTCGGTGAAACAGCGACTCGCCGCGTGCGAGAAATGCCCGGAATTCGACCCAAGTATCCGCCAGTGCAATGCTTGCACCTGTTTTGTGGACCTAAAAGCCCAGCTCGCGACCGAAAAATGCCCCCGGCACCGGTGGGTAGTTACCAATCGGTAAATACTTGACTCAGACCCCTTTTTACGGACCTTTAACAAGACCATGCCCGCCATTGACTTTCCTGCATACCCTCCGACGACGGACGACCAGAACGATTACGTCGGCGCGATTGCGTCTCCGAACCTGAGCAACGCGGTCAAGCCGAAAAATCGGTCCATCATCGACGCAGCGCAGGCGAAATCCATCATCACGACTCTCGAATGCGCGAACAAAGAGCGTAATCTCAAGAACGCGCGCATCATGGCGAAGTATAACAGCGAGCGACCCTTCTCCCAAACCGCGCTGGAGGCGGAGGGACTCGGCTGGAAGACGAATTTTACAAGCAAACCTTTGCCGATGCTCATCGACAAGGTTGCGCCGCGCTTTGTCGAAGCGATTGAGGGCGTAAAATACCTGACGAACTCTTCGCTCCCCGACGACGAACCGGGTGCCGCCGCAAAGACGGAAGCTTTTCGTCGAGAAATCACCACGACTTGCCGCGCGAGGCCCGGCTGGCGTTCCATGCTCTCCGAACTCGGTCAGGAAAACGCTCTGTTCGGATACGCGGCGCTTGCGCAGCTTGACGAATTTCACTGGTTCCCGAAGTTTTTCCGGCAGGACCATTTTTTCATCCCGACCGGGACCAAGCAACTGCCGAACTTTGCGCAGGTTGTCGCGCTCCGGGAGGAAGTCCTCATTCACGAACTTGCGATAGTAATTTCCGACAAGGAAGCAGCGCAGACCCGTGGCTGGGACATCAAGGAAACCGTCAAGTCCATCAACGCCGCGATGCCGGAGCATCGTCGCTCCGACATGAAAGACCCGGAGCGGGCTTACGAGGACCTGATTCGCGAATCCGTCGTCGGCACCTCTTACGAGGCCGGCGCGCGGGCGGTGTGTCTTTGGCATTTGTTTGCGACGGAGATTACCGGGAAGATTTCCCACTACGTATTCGACTCGCACGGTTTTGCTGAGCTTTTCGTCAGCCACGACCAATACGATAGCATGGCGGACGCGGTCTCGTTTTTCAGTTTCCAGCAGGGCAACGGAACGATGCACGGGTCGAAGGGAATCGGGCGTGAAATCTACGCGATGGCAGGCATTCTCGACCGCTCGCGGAACGAGGTCGTTGACCGGCTGAATCTCTCCGGCAAGATTATCATCCAAGGCGACGAGAAACAGTTGCAGCGTTTCAAAATGAGCATCGTCGGAAACGCGATTCTCATTGGGGCCGGGTTCACCGTCGTCGAAAAGCAACTGGACGGAAGTGTGGAGCCGTTTTTGCAGCTCGACGCATTCCTCACCGGGCTACTCGACCAGATGGCCGGCGCAACTACGCCGAAAGTTTTCGAGGGTGAGCGCGTCACCAAGGCGCAGGTGGATTTGTTCGCCGCGCGCGAGGAGCAATCTCGCGACACCATCATCGGACGATTTCTGAATCAGTTCGCGGACTTCATGACGACGATTCAGAAAAGGTTGTGCGACCCGGACACCACGGAAAAGGACGCCAAGGAGATGCAGAAACGTCTGCTGAAAGTCATGACGCGCGAAGAGCTGAACAAGCTTTCCAAGCAGCCTGTGGCGGAGACAGTCAAGGATTACACCGACTTGGAGCGCCAGCAGATTGTCATTGCCGCGACAGAAGCCGCCGGCAACCCGTTGTATAATCAGAAAGAATTGCAGATGCGTAAGGTGTCGGCGCAAGTCAACGAAGAATTTGCCAAGGCGGTTATTCTGCCCGACGAAGACCCGACTGTTGTCGCCGAGCAATCACGCCAGCAGCAGTTGGAGCTGCTTATCATCGTCGGCCAAGGCGCAGAGGTGCCGGTGTCGCCGCGCGATAATCATCTCGTTCATTTGCAGGTTTTGCTGCCGGCGATGGAAAACGCAGCGATGGCTGCGACTGCGGACCCGCACGCGGTTGCGACGCTGACCGCGCTGTTGAAGCATGCGGAAGCGCACATCGAAGCAGCGGAAGCTGCCGGCGCACCGAAGGAAGCACTCGCGCCTGCGAAGGACGTTGCGACGAAGCTCCGAGGAATCATGGGCGAGCTGACTCAACTCGCCGAACAGCAGGCCCAGATTGGCCAAGTCGCCGGACAAGCCCAACAAGAAGCTGCCGCAATTGACGCCGGACAAATCCCACCCACCGCTTAAACATGTTCTCCCCCACGAAGACCGGAATCCTCTGGGATTCCACGGACGCGCAAAATCTCAAGGAATTTTTCTCCGGGAAAACCGGCGACAAGGTCCTGCACATTCTGCACAGATATATCCCCGACCTACTCGACGGCGAGCACAAAAATAAAACGCTCGTGCGCGCGGGAGAGGTGAAGGGAGCCCAGACCATTTTCGACTTGCTGGTTTCACTTACCGTTGACCCGCCCGCCGAGTTCCGACCCAAACCCCAAACGAAAGAAGCCTATGCCGACTTGGACGATGAATCCAAGTGGGACGGCGCAAACCCCCGATAAATATGGCCGCAACCCCCTCCTCTGACCTCCGCGAATTGTCCGCGATTCCCGGCTTTGACAGTCAGCCCTCTATTGACCCCGAGTCCGCCGCTGAACTCGACAAGATGATTGCCGCAAAGACGGCCGAGAAAACCAACCCCGAGCCGAAGCCCGAGCCAGCCGCGAAAACTGAGCCGGAGCCCCCGGCAGAACCGGCTGCGAAGCCTGAGCCGACTACGGAGCCCGAGCCTGCCGCGAAGCCCGAGCCCACCGAGCCGACCGCTGAGCCGAAGCCCGAGCCCGCCGCGAAACCAACCGACGATTTCGACGCGATTACGCTGCCCCCATACAGCAAGCCGAAGACGAACGAGTCCTTTGATAAACTCAAGACCCTCGCGCGCGAGCGCGTGGCTGCGGCGGAGCAGGAGCGCGATGCACTGAAAAAGGAACGCGACGAACTCGCCGCGAAGCTGGGCAACGGAGTCCCGGTCGAACTCGAAAACGAGTTGAAGGAGCTGAGGTCTTTTCGCAGCAAGCTTGATGTAGAGGCGGACCCGGAGTTCAAGACCTTCGATAAGACGATTGCGGACAACACAGAATCGATTTACGCCCGGCTCAAGGCCGACGGTTTTACCGACGAACACATCGCCAAAATCAAAGCGCTGGGCGGTCCTTCCGAAGTGGACTGGGACGCCGTCAAGATGGACGGGCGGCTCAAGCGTTTCGTGGACGCGAAAATCATCGAGAACGAAAATATTCTCGAAAAGAAAAACAAGGCCATTGCCGAAGCCAAGGCGAACGCCGACGAATACCTGCGCAACAAGCAGGCTTCCCAAACCGACGTGGTTGCGCAGCACAACAAGCAGGTTGAACTCAAGGTAAAGGAGCTGGCCCCTCAACTCGGATGGCTGGAGGAGCGCAAGGCCAAAGACGGCGCAACACCGGCGGAGAAGACTGCGGTGGAAGCGCACAACAAACTCGTGAAGGAGTCGAACGAATTTTTAGCCCAAGCCGTTGCCGACAACTCGCCTGAGTTGCGCAGCCTGCTCGCCGTCGGCTACGTGCAGCTTTTGAAGGCCCGCGCGGATATTGCGCGCATGACGGTCGAGAGCACGGAGAAGGTCAAGGCGCTGGAGGCCAGCCTCAAGGAAGTGACTGAAAAATTCGAGAAGGTCAAGGGCGCGAGCACCGCGCGGCTAGCGCCGTCTGCGAAGCCCGACAGCACGTCGAATCCGGTGACGGATAACGTGAATACCCCGAGCGTTGTCGCGATTGACAACCTTTTCAAAGAAAAGATGGCGTCCCGATGAGCGAAGCAACCCCTACGATGCTAATCGAGAACAAGCAGGTGATGTTGTGCCTGCCGTTCTACAAAACCACGAACCCCCGCACGCTGTTTGCGCTGATGACGCTCTTCGACAAGAAGCGCATGGCGTTGTCACTGGATTTCGGTGACGCCTTTGTGGCTCATTCGCGCAATAAACTTGCTGACCAGTTTTTGCGCTCCGGCATGGAGTGGTGCCTGATGTGCGATGATGACAACGTGCCGCCCTTCGGCAACGCAGCTCTCTACAATCAGTTCACGGGCTTCGACCTCCCGCCGCTTTTCGCCGGCCTTCACGGAATCGACAGGCTTCTCAGTCACGGCAAGACGCTCGTAGGAGGGCTGTATCGTGGACGTTGGCCCCACTCGAAATCCATTTTCGCGGAAGGCGTGCAGTTGGAAAAATACGTGAACGCCGGCCCGCGCGACGAACTTCGCCCGACGCAGTGGGTCGGGTTCGGCTGGGTTCTCATCCATAAATCGGTCTTCCTCGACATCGAGAGGAAATTCCCCCGCCTCGCGCGCAAGCCGGATGGCACCGGCTCGAATTTTTTCACGTCGTCGGAGCACGACCTCGTGGAAGCCGTGCAGGATTCCTTGACCGACCTCTATAATTTGTCCGACCTTGATTACATCAACGTCATACCCGACATCACGAAACGTCTGGAAAGCGCGCTCGCCGTCTCGCAACGTATGAGCAACCTCGGCGTGGGCGAAGACGTTCAGTTCTGCCGACGCGCCGCCCAAGCGGGGCACCAGTGCTACGTCGATTTGGGTTGCGTGGTCGGACACCTCGGGGAGATGATGTATGTCCCGGGAAAGACGAAAATCTCTTGACTTTTGGTCCGAAGTGTGGACCTTTCCCACAGAGCTAAAGCATCCTCTGCCGCTGCTCTAGGTTGAGATAGGCCAATTTTGTTTCGGCTGGCCGCGAGACAAAGAACCGTGCGTTTACACACGCACACCAACTCAACCATAACCGCTCCAAGCGGTTAAGACAGAAAATTTCAGTATATGGCCGATTGTATTACCCCCTCCGACCTCTCAGATATTGCGAGGAAGGATTCCGCCCGCCTTGTGGGCACCATCGCGAAGGCTCTCGCGGCTAACAGTCCTTTTATGAATGTGATTGGAGGTGGAACGTTCCCCTCCGGCGTTTCTGATGTTATCAGGACGGCTGTGCAGCAACAGGCTGCCCCCGGGGATAGCCTCGCCCTTCCGACGTTTGTGTGCGATTTGGAATTGTGCGGCACCGTTGGTCTCCAAGACCTCACGGACGCCGTCGAATTCACGGCACAGCTCGAATCGAAACGCGGTCTCGGCCCTCGGGTCTGCGTCAAGAAAGGCTTCGCCGCGTTCAAGTCCAGCTACCTCGCTGCCGAGGATTCGCTCAAGAAGCTGATGACCCAGTATATCAACTCGGACATTCGCGCCCAGTTGTATCTGCGTTCCGCTTCCAAGTTCGTCGCCGCCATCGGCTACGATTTCGACTCGCTGTTCACCGGCGGTAACGAGACGGATGTTGGCGTCAAGTTCGCCCCCATCGCTCCGACCGCTCCGATTTCTTTCAAGGCGCTGCACACCATCGCCCGCTACTTGAAGGAAGCGCTGTTCGCCGAAATGTTCGATGCCGGCGGGAAGGGCATGCCCCATTTCCGTTTCATCGGCAGCTCCGACATCATCGAAGCGTTCCGCAACGAAACGTCCGTCAAGGACGCCATCTGTTGCTTGACGCAGGGCAGCTATCGCCTCGGCGAGGTTGCCATCTCCGCCTACTCTTTTGAGCAGGCTGGCGCGTATCGCGGCATCGCTCTCGGCACCGACCAACGGCCCCTCCGGGCTAACGGTTTCAACGAGGACGGCACGCTGGCGCTCATTGACCCCGTCATCACGGTCGTCAACACCTGCAAGAACACGGCGTATGCCAAGGCAAACCCGACGTGGCTCGCCGCGCTCTGGGAAGTTGGCTTCCTGTTCGCCGACAATTCATTCAACCGCCTGACCCCGGAACGCTACACCGGCGAGGGCACGTTCAAGTTCGCGCCCCAGCTTTACATGGGCGAACTCGATTGGCACTACGAAATCGACAACGATTGCAACCTGTGGGGTGACTTCGGCCAGCACAAGTATCAGATTACTCGTGCGTATCAGCCGGTCCGTCCGCAGCATATCGTGCCGATTCTCTACCTCCGCTGCCCGGCCGACCTCGGCTTGGAAGCTTGCGAGGTGCCTAGCTCGTCCAGCTTCACTGGCGCGGATTCGTTCGCGACCTTGGGTGTGTGCGAGGCCGAAGACTGTAATAATCCGGGTGGTTGTGTTGGGGAAGAAATCACCTAAGCGATAACTAGACTCGTGGGGGCGGGGGTGGTTTTCTTTCGAGGAAACTGCCCCCGTTTTTCTTATGAAAATATGCTCGAAATGTAAGCTCCCTCAGCCGGAGGAAAATTTTACGACCGGAAAATCTGGCCGGAGATATTCCTATTGTCGGCTCTGCGCCGCCGAGAATACGCAGGAATATAGGGCGAGGCTATCCTCAGAGGAGCGCGAGCAAATTAAAATCGTCTCCCGAGAACGAATGTCGGAAATTCGGAATGATTATCGAGAGCGGTTGAACTCTTTGAAATCCGAGCGTCCCTGCTATGACTGTGGCTCGATTTTTCCTCCGTCTGCGATGGAGTTTGACCATCTCCGAGACAAGTCCTTTGAACTCACCAAAGGCTATAAATATTCGTGGGATGACGTTCGTAAAGAAATCGACAAGTGCCAATTGGTTTGTGCCAATTGTCACCGGGTCCGAACGGATGCCCGCAGGGAAAAACTATGCTGACCGAGAATACCCAAGTGCCCGAGTGGGTGAAGGTAAAAACCGCCGCAGTCATCGGCGTCACGGTTCCGTGGCTTACGGAATTTTTCGACAAAGCCGGCCCGCTACTCGACGGGCTAATCAAAATCGGGCAGTTTGGTGTCGCCGCCGTCACGATTCTCTATATCTGGGCGAAGTGGCGCAAGACTCGAAAATCAGAATGAAAAGTTTACCCCTCATCCTTTTAATTGCAGCAATTTCCGGCTGCTCCTTTGCGCCGCTGAAACCCGGGCGCGTTTCTTACAAATCCCCGGACGGAACAACCGTCACTACGAAACAGTCGCAGAATCCGAAGACAGGGACTACGCAGGTTTACAAACGAACGCAGGAGACCAAAGATGGAAAAACGACCGAAGAAATCAACACGGTCCTCGGCGCTGCTCAGAAAGACACGGGGCGCGAAGTTGCCGCCAAGCTTTCGTCTTTGCGCGGGGTGTCGTGGATTGGCGTGCTGGTGTTCCTGTTCGGCGCGGCCAGCTTTGTCTATCCTCCGCTGAAACTTCTCGTCGGAGCCAGCGTGACGACCAGTGCGGTGATTACTCTCGCGGGCCTTGCGTTGATTGTGCTCCCGACGCTGATTGTCGGAAACGAGCTTTTGATTCTCGGCGCATGCATCGGTGCCGCCGTGCTGTATTGGTTTGCGAATCGCCACGGGAAACTCCGTGGATTCGTCGATGCGAACAAAGACGGAATCGACGATTCCAAGCAATAATATGTCTTGCCAAAATTGCGGATGTGCGAACTGCGGCCCCGGCCTGTGTCAGGATTGCATCAACGGGAATCGCGGCACCGGTAATTGCAACCCGTGCAACGCCTGCCCGGAGAACACGGTCGATTGCGAGACGCTACCGAGCGCGCTCGATAACTTCACGCGCCAGTTTTTCGGCAGCATCGAAAGGGTCGTCATCGACGGAGAAATCCGCTGGGCGCTCCCGTGCGATTTGGACGTTGGCCTGCCGGGCAATCCACGCCTCGACGGCGAAGGGCTCGCGTGCTATTTCCTGCGCCTGTTCAATGACGGAATCATCGGCCAGATGGGGCCCGTCGGTCCGACAGGTCCCGCCGGGACGAACGGGCGAAACGCCTACGCGGTTATCACCTCCGCGTTCAACGCTCCTTCCGATGACAATCCGACTTCTCAGTTCACCATAATCCCGACCCCGGTCGTCTCCGTCGGCCAGACCGTTTTCATCACGACCCTCGGGTGGGTCCGCATCACGGATATCCTCGACAACACGACCGTCTTTACAACGCTCGTGGAATTGATTCCGTCGCCGAGTGCGGTGATTTTGCCCGGCTCTCTCGTGCTACCGACCGGCCCGCGCGGGCTGTCGATTACGGGCCCGCAGGGCGAGCAAGGTCTCAAAGGCGACAAGGGAGACCAAGGCGTCCCCGGGGATACCGGCGCTGCCGGCGCGACAGGTGCGGCTGGTCCCGCAGGTTCGGCCGCGACGAATTCCAACGGAGCCGTCACTGGCGGCACCACGGATTACGCGATGACCACCATTTATCAAAGGATTGATTTTGGGACGACGGATTTGCAGCTTACGTTGCCGACGGCAGGAACCTACTTTGTTCTTTTTGACCTCGGTGGAGTCAACAACTCCGGGGCTACCCGACGGTGGACCTTCAAGCTGCATAACGAAACGCAAGCAGCGGATATCGACAAGACCGAGACGAACAACGTGATAAATCAGGATTCGTCTTCTGACCGCTTCGCGCACTTCATCATCACCGGGTTAGTGACGACCAGCGCGGACGGCGAAGTGATTTCGATTCATGGGCAGTCCTCCGCGAACGACACGACCCAAGAGATTTCTTATATCGAGTCGAAGGCACTGTTCATCAAGTTGGCATGACGCCCTATCCGATAATCCGCGACATCAACGGAGAATTCTCCGACTGTTGCTGCCCGCCGAAGGCCGGCATCAAAGAGGCGCATCGGATTCGGCACGAGTTACCGCCGCAACGGTTTTTGAACAACGACCCGCAGATTTTGCAGGACGAGTTCGGCGCTCCGATTTTGGACGAGCTAACGGCCGGATTCATCTACGACGACTGGCGTAATTTTTAAGTATGGCAAAAGTTTCTGAATATCCAGAAGTAACGCAGCCCCACCCCGATGGATTTTTGTTCATCGCGGAGTTGCAGGAGGACGGCAGTTACATCACCAAGAAGGTCCGGCCCGACGTTGTTGGCGCAATTGGCCCTGTCGGCCCGCAGGGGATTCAAGGGCCTCCGGGAGCCTCGGGCGACGGTGCCCCCGGTCCCGCAGGGGCAGATGGAGCGCCGGGCGCGCAGGGTCCGCAGGGCATTCAAGGTATCCAAGGCCCCCCGGGTGCGAACGGCACGAACGGGACCAATGGCACGAACGGGACCAATGGCACGAACGGGACCAATGGCACCAACGGCACTAACGGCACCGACGGGTCGAACCGCGACGGAATCGCGTGGGAGTTCTTCGACGATTACGCGGCGGGGTCAATTTCCAGCTTTAATCAAGGGTTCGGATGGTCAGCCGCCGGAAACGGAACTGCGGCGACTATTGTGTCGCGCAACATCCCGAACAGCAAAACCGAGAACCGGCTCTCCCTCGCAACGAACGGGGAATACGCAAGGACGCCTTATTTCGGCGGGGAGTGGCACAAGATTCGCATCGTGCTAATGTTCCGGGCCACGGGAGCCGCGACGTTCAACCCCAATTTTCGGTTTGGTCTGTGTAATACCAATTCTCTCGCGACCTCCGTCGGCAGTGCGACTTGCACGAACTTCATCGGGTTTTCTCTGGACTCCGGCACGTATACGTGGACGCACAATGCTGGCGTGGTCCGCAACTGGTATTCCCAAGGCATCGGGACGAACATGGCGGACAAGCGCGTCAACACCATCACCACGCACGGCGGCGGCGTTGGTTCGGACGGTCGGCACTGGGGCTCCCAAGAGGACAGCCGGACGGTCTGGGTCGTGGAAATCACCCGCCCCGTTTTTGCGACCTCTGCAACCTCAGTTACCTACTCTTTTGTTTGGCGCTCCACCAGCACGAACAACGCAGAATTTTCCGTGTCCAAGGATGCGCTGATTCGATTACTGGAGGGCGACGTGGGGAACCAAGACATTGTCAATATCACCGGGACCGACGCAGGCGCGGTCACTGGAAGCTTTAGCTTCGACGAAAGCACCGGGGCCTTCGACACCTTGAATATTTTCTGGGGCTCGACTCCCAATCTAGAACTCTCCGCCATCGGCGTCCGAAAAATCTACTAATCTATGCCCAAGAAATCTCAACCCAAGTATCCCATCGACCTCGGGAAAACCCCGAAGGACCTCGACCTCCCGATGCCGGTCGGCGGTGAAGTTCCGAAGACAATCTACCCCTCGCTGTATCTCGAATGGGAGAAGCCCTACGGCTTTCCTGACGAGGGCACGATGACCGTGCGGTTCAAGAAACGCTCCGAGGAGAACCGCAAGACTGGGGACAAAACTATTCAAAAAGTTGAACTCGATATCCACGAAATTCTCGACACCAAGGCGACGAAGGAGGATACCGACGAGTCCGAGGAGGATTCCGGCGACATTCTCGATAAGGAGATGAAGAAAGTCACGGCGAAGAAATCCAAAGTCGTAGTTGAAGAAGATGACGGGGAGGATTATTAATGATTATCGCGGAGGAAGTGTGGGACAGCGCCAAGGAAATCTTTGGCCATTGTCACGAGCCGAAGCTGTTCCGACAGCTAACGGACTCTATTGAACTGCTGACGACCTCCGGCGATATCGACCCGCTCGTGGGCGTGGTGGATATTTGCGTGGACGGGAACTGCGTCACGCTCCCGCGCGAAATCGAGACCCCGCTCGGAGTGAACATCTGCGGCCGGCCAGCACACGGGCGAGACATCCTTTTTCAGTTCCATCTCAACGGACCCGGCTCCCGGGATTGCAGTTGCAGTTGGACTTGGGCGGACGCTGGAACGCACCCGACTTACAAGGACCTCAAGTGCCCAGCCAAGCTGATTGCTTTTGTGGATGACGAGCGAGACGCCGGAAAGTTGCTCCGGGTTTTCGGCTTCGACACGCAGGGCAGGCCGTTGCAAACGCTCGTTGGCGACATCGTCGAACCCGGCTTGCGAGTCCCTACCATTTTCAACTACGCGCTCCCGTCGGCGAACGACCCGATGGTTGCGCGTATTACGGGTGTCGTCAAGGACCCTACTATTTCAACCCTTCGGCTTTCGAGCTTCGACAGCTCAACGTCTACCGGGACTCTTCTCGGCGTTTACGAGCCGGATGAAACGAAGCCACAATATCGGCGCATCAAAATCAACCGCCCCGGAACGTGGGTTCGGCTGGTCTACCGAAAGCGGACGTATGAAATTACGTCCATTCACGACCGGATTCTCCTCCACTCCCGCCCCGCGTTGCTTCTCGCGATGCGAGCGCTCAAGTGGTATCAGGACGGTGACCTCGCGAACGGCAACGCATACGAAGCGAACGCCGTGCGCCTGATTACTCAAAAACAATGGACGCTGGACCCCCCGATGGGGAGTCCCTTGCAGGTCGATGACCGCAACAGCATCTCGAATAAGTGCGATTATCTTGATTAAGTGAGTTCTCCACAGCTCAACCAAGTTCCATTCCGCCGCGCCGACGGGGATACTTCTTTCCTGCCCGGGATGAACAGCAACGCGCACCCGTCGCAATTACAGCCCGGGCAATACGCGCGCTCCATGAACACGGTGAATCGCGGCGGCATCGTGCAGTGCCGGCCCGGGCGTCGGTGCAAGTTTGTTTGCCCGCCGGGAAATTTTCAGGGCAGCGAGTGGTTCGTCCCCCGTCAGGGGACCCGCGTAATTTTGTTTGCGGTTGAGGGGTTGATTTACATCTCCGAATCTCCGTTTACCAGCTACCGACAAATCCCGGGCGTCTCGTTTCTGCCGAGTGCTAGGGAAGTCTTTTTCAAGCAGGTTCAGCAATCGGTTGAGCGTAATCCCGACGGCTCGTTGACTCTGATTGACGCCCGCGAGCTGATGGTGATTCAGGACGGGGGGTTTACTCCTCCCGCCGTTTTCGACGGCACGACTGCGGAGCACCAACGCGGCGCAGGGGCGATTCCTCTCGGCGGGCCGATGGAATGGGTTGGAGACCGGCTGTGGGTCGGGCGGGATATTTTCCTTTTCGCTTCCGACATTGCGAACCCAGTCTCCTTCACCGAAGACATTTATTTCGCGACCGTGCGTGCGTTCACGCTCCCGGGACCCATCACGGCGTTACATAAAACGACGAACCCCACGTCGCCGCAATTACTGGTCTACACCGACCACACCACCTCTCTTTTTCTCGCCTCAATTCGTGACCGTGCCCAGTGGCCGACGACCCGGGATTTTCAGCAAGTCGTTCTTTCCAGCATCGGATGCACCTCGAATCGGTCCGTGCAGGCGCATTACGGGATGTTGTGGTGGTGGTCTGAGTTTGGGCTCGTTTCGTTCGACGCAGCCGGGCTTAATTTCATCACCGCATCCCTTCCGTATCGTGATTCCGACATGAATGACAGCAAGGGCCAGCTCTCCGAAGACCTCGGCGGCGTCGCTATAGCGTCTGTGGAAAACTACCTTCTCGTCAGCGTTCCGCACTCGGATATTTACAACCGGCATACGTGGGTGATGGATACCGGGGCGTATCAAACCCTGAATGCGATGGCTCCGCCGGCTTGGAACAGCTTTTGGACGGGCACGAGGCCGATTACTTGGCTGGTTGGTCAGGTGAACGACACCAACGCGGTCTTTGCATTTTCTCAAGATTACGACGGGCTGGTTCGTCTGTGGGAGGAGTTCACTCCCGACCGCCTCGATGACGGGTGCCACATTACGTGGTATCTCGAAACCCGGGCTTACTTTAATCAGGACCCTACCGTCAAAAAGCAGTTTCGTTTCGCCAAGGTTTTCATGAGCGAGCTGCTCGGCACCATCGACGTTGCTGTGTTCTGGGCAGGTGGGCAGCGGGGTCGCTACAAGCGCATCCTCACCAAGCGAATCAATGCGACGGCGGGGATGTTGCGCGCACTCGACGTGATTACGGCTGACGACATTCTCTACGCGTTGAAAAAGCAATCGCGAGAGTTGAAGACCCAAGACGCGAAAGAAATCTGGACGAACGAGACGCTGACTTCCTGCGGGGTGGAGGATGCCAAGGCCGAATTCATGGACGAGTCCTTCCAGCTTTTGATTGTGGTCTCCGGCCCCGGCGCGGTGAACGCAGTGCTGACTTATACCGACCCGGTAGAGGGAGAAAAGCTCGGCGGTGCGTGCGAGGAAGACGAAGCTGAACAAAAGCTCGTTCGATTCGACGGCGCGGGGGATTCCTCGTTGGAGTTTCTCGAAGCCGCCGACCGTCTTGCTGCTGAGATTGAAATTTTCCGGTCGAACCAATCCGTCACGCTGACGCAGGACGGATTTATCGAGACCGGCATCGGGGAAGCCGAGAGCACGATTTCGCAAGCAACCGCTGACAAGGTTGCGATGCGCATCGCGACGAGGAAAGCCGCGAAACGGCTTGAGGAAGAGCTGCCGGCTATCGTCAGCCTGCCGGAGGGAGCGCTGTGAGAGAATTTGCTAGTTTCGTCGGCGTCACTCGTCGCGCGTTGTCGATTAACTACTTCTCGCCGCTGGTGTGCGAGATGTTCGCGTCGAGTTCCGGCTCGGGCGGCGCAATTTCCGCCACGCTGGAGGTTGAGCAGACGAACCGACTCGCCGGCCCGGAGACGATTTTCATGGACGGGAATTTCCTGTCGTGGAGCACGCGCTCGTATATCGACGCGTTCGTGGTGTATTACGCAACGGCAGAGGGCGGACCGTTTTCGTTACTGACGGCGAACTTGGTTGACCCGCACTTTGATGTTTTTTCTTCCTTGACACCGGGCGAATATTGGTTTAAAGTAACAGGTTTAGAGCCGGACTACGGAGAAACGTTTCCTTCTCCCCTAATCGGGCCCGTTACAATACCATGAATGTAAATCCAATCAATCCGAACTGCACAAAATGCGGCGTGACGAAAACCGACGAGAATACTTATCGGTATCCTGTAAGCTCGGCCAAGAAATCCATGCGGGGGAAATTATCTTCCACTTGCCGAAAGTGTCAGTGTAAGAGAACCTCAAAATGGAATCAAGACAACCGAGAAAAATATCTGGCGGGAATAAACCGGCGAGAAGAGCGGTTTTATCGACTGATTCATTTCATTAAAGCCGAACGTCCTTGCTATGATTGCGGCGGAATGTTTCCCCCCGAGTGCATGGATTTCGACCACCTAAGGGATAAGAAATTTACCATCGGTCAGGCGACTTGCCGACCATTGGAGGAGCTACGCCAAGAAATTGATAAGTGCCAGTTGGTTTGCTCTAATTGTCACAGAGTCCGAACAAAAAACCGCAATGCAGATAAGCGCATTGCAGAGAAAGTAAATCTAGTATGTCCCTGAACCGCACGAATTTGGTTTTACGAGCTGCCCCGCTCCCCCAAGATTTCCAAGGAACTGTCCAAGAATTTTTCGAGGAGATGGTGCGCCGATTGGCAATCCTGAGTCCCGTCGGAACCAACTTCTTTGTCATCGGCGAAGTGGAGCCCTCTTCTAATGTTGGCCCGTGGTTGAAAAACGGAACGCAGTGGTGGGTATTTAGTGCGTCCGCAGGGCGCTACATTCCGCAGGACATTTCCGCGTCGCAGCTTCCGTTGTTCTTTGCCCAAGATGCGAATCCCGGCACGCCGGGACCGGACGACCCGCTCGTCTGGCTCCGAACCTCGCAAAACCGAATTGTCGGTCTATATGCGTGGGACGGGGCCGAGTGGCAGGCGTCCGCAAACATCACGCACTCCGGCCCGACGGCGAACCGCCCCACCGAACCCGTTGACCTCGAAAATTATTTCGACACGGATATCAACGTGCTGATTCGCTGGGAGCGCGGCACTTGGCGCACGGTTGCAGGTTCACCCGGCGACGTGAAGCACGTCACGCACACTATTTTGACGGAGGCACTCCGGCACAACCCGGGCTGGGACGTGCTCGGGCGAGACGACGAATCGCAGCGCGGCCGATTTCTCGGCATGGCGTCCAAGGACCCCGGCACCAGCCCGGTCTCGGCGTTATCCACGCAGTCCGGCATCTCCGGCAAGGCTGCCGGCGAGCAGTCGGGTTCGCAAAACGTCACGCTGAACTCGCGGCAGGTTGAGCAGCACACGCACGAAATCGGGCACATGTTCGCCAACGCGCCGGACCAGCGTTTTCGGATTCACCGAATCGACGACGGGGACGACATGGAGATTCCCACACCGGTTCCGCCGAATCACTTTCGGTCGAACCCCCAGCAGGGAATCGGCCAAGACATCGCGGGCGACCCAGTAGCGGGCACCGCAGGCAATGGAACCACGGGCGCTACGCTGATTACGGCAAAGCAATACGATAAGGCGGACGCCGAGGCGTATACTACTGCTGCTCAGCCTCACGACAACGAGCCCCAATCGCTCTGGCTCTGGACCCTTTATAAGCTGTAACGGCTTGACTTGGTTCCTGTTTCGGGGACCTTTACTAGATGACGCCGCCCTACATTGTGAAAGATGATTTCCTCCGAGACCCGGGGGCGATTCGAGCCCTAATGCCGGACATGCCTTTTCAGGACATCACGGGGCCGGACGGGCAGTTATATAAGCGCGTCGCCGTCGCCGCCCGATATCTTTTCAAATCCGAAATCGAAGAGTGGGTGGGGGCCCCAATCGAACAGAGATACTCAGTCTTTCGCCTGAATTTCGGCGACGAGAGCCCCAACAGCGCGATTCACTCCGATGCTCAATACGACAAGTGCGCGCTGGTGCTGTATCTCAGCAAGCCGGAGGACTGCTCCGGCGGAACGGCCTTCTGGCGTCACCGCAAGACGGGTTTCACTGCTTGGCCGACCAAGGAAGAAATCCTTCGGCGGGGGAAGAACCCGAAGCGAGTTTGGGAGGGCCTGACAAAAGACTGGGACGATGTTTCGGCGTGGGAGCAAACGCATCTCGCTGAGATGCGGTATAACAGAGCCATCACTTATCCAACCGCCGCGTTCCACTCAAGATTTCCGTTCAAGGCTTTCGGGACGACTCCTGAAAACGGGCGGCTCGTGTTCTGCTCCTTTTTTACCCCATGCACCTAGACCCCATCGAAAAAATTACTCGCGTTAATCTCCGGGACGTTGAAGAGATTGGGCACGCGTTCGCCAAAGAGGTGAACCACCCCGGCGGGTTCAACTACGAAGCGTTCGACAAGTATTGGGGCCCTTTGCTCGATACGGAAATCGGCGCGCTGTTCGTGATTTACCACGAGAACCGGGCGGTTGCGATTTTGGGTTGCGCGTTCGTTCCCGACTGCTTCTCGGGGCTACTGACCGCGAGCGAGTCCTTTTGGTATGTGCTGCCGGAGTATCGCGGCGCGAAGTTAGCTGGGAAACTTTTCGATGCGTTTGAGGCGGAGGCAGCGTTGCGGGGCTGTAAGAAAATTCTTATGGCGAGGCTGGAAACTCCGCAGATAGAATTGCTGGACGGAATTTACCTGCGACGTGGCTACCGACCGGTAGAGAAAACTTTTGGTAAAGAAATTTAATATGGGAGGTATACCTTGGCGGTCATAACGACAGCAGCGGTCATTGCAGTGGGTGCGGCGGGTGCCGCATACGCGCAAAAACGTGCATCCGACAAAGCCGCGTCGGCTCAAAAGAAAGCTATCGGCAGGCAAGAGGAGCTGTTGCGCCGGAAGCTGGACCCCGGCGCTCTCAATCGCCTCGCGATTCAATTCGACGAGGAACGCGCTCGCAATCGTCTCGACCTCCAAAAGGAAATCGACCCGGAGATTGCAGACTTGCGTCAATACAGCAAGGAGCAATTGCTCAAGCTCGCGCGGCAGCCGGTGGAATCCCGGCAGACCAGTCAAGTCGCGAATCAGCTTTTCAAGGAAAGCATCGCGCCGGATGAACGGATGGAGAGGCTCAAGAGTTCTATCATCCAGCGGGCCCAAGAAGATTTCGACGCAGGCGCGTCACTGCCTCCCGAATTTCAGGCGGAGCTTGTTCGCTCTGGTCTTACCACCGGCGCTCAGGCGGGCATCGGCACGGGGGAGCGCGCAATCGGCGGAACGACCGCACGACTTCTCGGCGGAGCGGGTCTCGCCCTCAAGTCGCAACGTGCGCAGGAAGGCGCGGCACTCGCCAGCACGGCGGACGCGCTCGCGCGTAGCCGGCAGACTTTGCTGGCCAACATTTTCCCATCCGTCGCTGCAAAAGAAGCGGCGGAAATTCAGCGTGCCGGCGCGGGGTTACAGCTTTCCGAGGCTTTGCTGCCTGAGAGCGGGCTCTCCGGGTTGCAGGCAACCGATATCGAAATCGCGCGCACCAAGGGCAAGGCGAACCTGCTCGGCCAACGCGGGCAAGTTGCGGCCGGACAAGCGGCGGCGCAGGGACAATTTACGGCTAGCCTCATCGGCGCGGGCACGGGGCTTGCGACGGCTGGAATCGGTTCGATGGCGACTCCCGCTGTCGGCAGCGTCGGAGCAGGCGGCGGAACAGTTGGCGCAGTTGGCGGGGCCGGCGGAATGCAGGCAGGATACCAACTCGGGCAGCAACCGCTCATCGACTACACTCGACTTTCGCAAAGCATTTTGCAGAACCCGCAGTATTCTCAATACGGGGTTCGATATTAATATATGGCTTTAGCATCCGACAGAGCGGGCGGGTTAAATACCCAAAACATCGCAGCAATCGGCGAGGGCAACATCACGCCGGCTGTTGGCGATTTGATGCAGGCATTCCGTCAAGGTTTCTTGACGGTGGACGACTTCACTCGTCGAGGTCTTTCCTTGCCCGTCGAGGCAGAAGCGCAAAAACAGAATCTCGAAGACCTCCGCAATATCCGCCCACTCGCGCGGCGAGCACAGACCGGAGCACTCGAAAATGAAATCAATATTCAACCTCGACGACAAGCCCTCGCTGTTGGACAGACCGAAGCTGCCATCCGTGCGCTTCCTACCGAAGCGGAATCAGCAGCCTCCGATTTGCAGCGTGCAAAAGCTGCTGAAATCACTACAGGACTCGCCAGCCCGGATGTTGACACGCGATTGCGAACCGTCGCGCAGCTCACGACTGACCAAATCCTCGACGCGTGGACAGCCGCAAACGGAGCCCCTCCGCCGGAGCGCCTCACCGTCACCGACCCGGAGGCGGCTACGAATACTCCTGCTCCGATTGATGAATGGTTTCTTAATCAAGGCGGTCAACATCCTGCCGGCACTAACGCGGCTGACAACCTGAACCGCCCCGAGGTGCAGGCGGCGTATCAGCGATACGTGAACGAGGTCAAGTCCCGGCCGTTGACGATTTTCAAAGGCACGCCGGAATATTTTAACCGGCTGAAACAGGACGTAACTGACTTGGCGCGTAATCAGGCTATCGAGGCGGCGCGCATCAAGGCGATTCCCGGCGTGATTGAAGCGCAGGCGAAACAAGCTGGCGAGGCCGGAGCGAAACTAGAGTCTGAGGTTCGCGTAACGAATTCTGCATACGGCACAAAACAAGAAATCCAAGATTTACGAAAAGTTCAGTCTGCGTTTTTCAAATTATCAAACGTGCTAGACCCGAATAAGCCAAGCACGCCACAAAACGACCAAGCAGCAATTTTTAGCTGGCTCAAGATTTTGGACCCCGGGTCTACAGTTCGTGAGGGGGAGTATGCTACTTCTGAAAACGCGAGGGGCGTCCCAGAAACAATTCGTAATTATTGGAACAAAGTCGTCAAGGGATTGAGGCTAACCCCCGAACAACGCATTAAATTGGCGGAGGCGTCGGAAGAGGTTTACCTCGGACAGGTTCAATCTGCAATCCCTACCATCGAACAGTTTGTTGAAACCGAGAGTCGGTTAGGGGCCCCGGTGGGCTCGATTGTCCCTCAGCAGGACGTAGACCTTATTAACCGCGCGAACAGTAGAACAAGGAAGGCGGGTCCGTCTTCTTCTAATCAACCCGCGACTGGCTCTGTGGCACCACCCTCGGCAGGAACGCAGCGGGTAGTGCAAAATGGAACCACGTATCGTTGGGATGGAAATCGATACGTCCCGGAATAATTCTATGCAGACTTGTCCATACTGCAAAGAGGTTCAGACCGACGAGAATTCAAGCCGTCGGTTGTCTGGCCCATATTCAGGGCATTTTGTTGGGTATTGTCGGGCGTGCAAAAAGGAAAAGGACCGCGTTCGGTATCTGAACAATCGGGAAAAATTACTTGAGCAGACTCGTAGATACGTGGCAAACAATTCAGAGAAGCGGGAGGAGTATGCCACACGTTACCGGAAGGAAAATCGGGAAAAAATCCGGTTGTATTTCCTTAACCGCCGGAGAACCGACCCCGAATATAAGCTGATGCTTCGCCTCCGAAAACGACTCTCACAACTGGTAAACCGGGACAGCCGCGCCTGCTCGGCGAAAAAACTTCTCGGTTGCCCGCTGCCTGAATTCCGGCAGCATATTGAAAAGCAATTTCGTCCCGGCATGTCATGGGAAAACCACGGGCCGGTCTGGCACCTCGACCACATAAAACCTTGCGCCAAGTTTGACTTGACTGACCCAGAACAGCAGCGTGAGTGCTTTCACTTTTCCAATTTTCAACCGCTGTTTGCAGCGGAGAATCTTAGTAAGGGCGCTCGATAATCTATGGCCGACTATCCATTGCCGGCGCTGCCGCCCCAGTTTAATCCTAGCCTGCCCTTTACTCAGGTGACGGAGTCGGCTACTCCGGCGGCGTCAGCAGTCCCCGCAAAGCCGGCGTTTAATCCCGACCAACCTTTCGAGGTGATTCCCGACGCGACAACGTCGTCAGGAACTCCCAGAGCCGCCTTCAATGCGAATCAGCCTTTTACGAAGTTATTTTCGACCGAGGACATCGCCACTAAAACCCCAGAAGAACTCGCCGCCGACAAAGAGTTCAACCCCACAGACTTTTTTGCGAGCAATCCCAACATTGCTAGCAACCCAGAGAGTCTACGAAAACTTCTAGCGGCTTACCGCTCCCGTCGCGCGGAGGGAATTCAAGTCGGCGAAACATTAAAGGCGGCGGCTAAGTCCGCCATCCCAACAGTCGGAAAGTTCGCCCAAGGCGCGTATCAGACCGCCTCAAATCTTTTTGTGTTAACGGGATTGCAGGACCTCGCGAATACTATTCTCGGGTCTTTTGAATCCCCGCAGGTGAAACGGGAGTTGCAGACGGAAGGGCTCCGGCAATCCACCGAGGCCCAAGCCAAGGCACTTGCCGCAACTGAAACTTCGGCTACTGGAATCGCAGACCTCGCAAGGGCCGGGGCGAGGAAAATTTTCGGGAAGTCCGTAGAGGAACAAACCGACCAAGAGTTGCTACAAGAGCTTTCCACCGATGCAGCTTTTCAAACCAAGCTTCGGGAAACTACCGAAGGCCGGGGCGAATTGCTGCGCGGCGTCGGACTCGACGCGGACGAACTCGCGAAGGAGGGAATCACCCTCGACCCCAGTGCCATCGAGAACATGTCTCTGGTGGACCCTTTGACGCTTGTCGCTACCGGCGGCGTCGGCAAGCTTGGATTCAATCTCATCGGCAAGGGCGGGAAGGTCCTCGCCACGGTTCCGTCCGTGCAAGCCGGAATCAAACTAGCGGACAAACTTGGGACTGCAATCAAGCCCGTGCTTGAATCTCTCCCGTCGGCGCGAGCGGTCGTCGGCAAGCCGATTGAAGTCGCAGGCAGGGCAGTTTCGCTCGCGGGGAAAACTGCCCCGACAACCGGCGCGGTGGTGGGAACCGTCAAGGGCGGGCCCTTCGGCACGATTGCCGGAATTTATGCGGGCGAACGTCTCGCGCCGAAACTCGCTCGGGCCGGCGAGGCAATCCAGAATTTTGGGCAGCAAGTCTCGGGCAAGGCCCCGCTGTCCCCTGCGCTCGCCAGTATTGTCGAAGGAACGCGGCTTGCGGCCCCGTTGTTCACCAGCCCGCTCAAGGGCGCAGCTATCGGCGCAGGGGTGTCTTTGCCTCTTGCAGCCGCAGCGGAAGGCTCGGAACAGGCCGGCGCAATTCTCGGCGGCGGTCTCGGGCTCGGCGCAGTCGGCGGCGGGGTTCACGGAGTCGCGCGCGTCGGCGGAGAGCTGGCGGCGAAAACCTTTTTCGACCCGCACTCGACGAAGTTCGAGCCGGTCAACAGCCCTGACTACGGTGTCGATGCAACTCTCGACGCCGCGCACAAGGCCAACTTAGTAAAGCGCTCCGTCAACGAGCAGGGAGATGTGACTACCGCCCGGGAGATTTTTCGCCCGCTCGGCGGTGAGATTTACTCGGTAGACAAGACGACCTTTGCAAACCAAATCATTGGGCAGCTAACGGAGCAGCTCGGGCGAACCCCAACAGCCGACGAACTCGCGGGCATCCAAGGGAAAATTGACGCCCAAGGCTATTTCGATTTTGAACGGCCGGACGGGCGCAAGGTGGTCCTGCTGAATGCAGATTCCAACGCTCTCTGGCACGAGTCCGGGCACCTCACGTATGCGCTGCTCCCGGACCAGACGAAAAACGCGCTCGCGGAATCCGTGCGCGCGAACTATGCACCGGACCAGCTCGCGCAGCTCAAGGCGCAATACGAATCTCGACTTGGCAGCCCGATTTCGGAAGCCAAGTTCATTGACGAGCTGATTGCCGAGAATTTCAACGCGGTGTTCAACAACGTGCCGGTGAGCCAGCTTAAGGCCCCGGCGGGATTCCTACGCTCCGTCGGAAGCGTCCTCGCGCAGGTGGGGGAAGTCCTCGGCGCGGACGTGACACAAGGGCGCACCAGCCCTGACCTGAACGTGCCGTTGACCCAGAAATTACGGGCTCAGTTTGAAGGTGCTGCTCGGGAGCTGTTAGCCAATGCCCCAGAATCGCAGCCCGCCGCCCCCACGCCGCCGGCAGCCGCTCCCGCCGCTCCAACGCCCCCCAGCGCCGCCCCGGCTCCGCCAGCGCGCAATATACGCGTCACCAAGGCCCAGCAGGACGCCCTAGCGCAGCGCGCGGCAGAAACGGGCGTTACGGAAGCCAAGGCACTCGCTGCCAAGGACGCCGACCCGACCGTCACTGAGCGTGTAAACGCTATCTCCGCCCAGATGGAAGCTGGCAACCCGGTCCTCGAAATCGAGCATCTCGGGATTGCGGATACAGGCACCCCGGCAGCACCGACAGGCCGCACGCCCCGGCGCGGCGCGCAAGCCGCCGGATACGCGGAGCTGGAACGATTACGCGTCGAAAATCGGGCTAACGCCCCGGCAGACATCGTCAACCTTCACCAGAAAACCTTTGTGCCAGTGCGGTGGACAGAGCAGGGCGGCACCCCGACTCTTATCGCCATGTCGTCCGACAAGGTGATTTCAAACCTCCACCAGATTGCGAAACTCGCGTCCGAAAAGAAAGCGGAGTCGCTTTTACCTTACGAGGTCGTCAACGGCAAGCTGACCGACGCCGCGTGGCGAAAAGCTTTGGCAGATGTGCAGGCGTATACCGAAAATCAAGCAAACGGTTTTCGCGGTGATGGGCAACGGTTGACCCGGCCGACGGAGGGCGAGCTTTCCATTCCGGCCGAGAATAAGGATTACGTTCCGACGCAGCTAACGCCGGAGGTCGCGAACTTCGCGAACCTCGTGCAGGGACTCGCAACGCCGGAGACCGCGCGCGAAATTCGCGGGAAGACTCCCGGCAACGTCAAGGGCCAGATTCTCGCGGAGCTGAACAAGCGCGAACTGTTAACGCCGTCCGTTATCAAGCCGCGCAACGTCGGCAAGCAGGCTTTCAAATCTTTTCCGGGCCGGTCCCTCAAAGAGGTCAACCCGCTGCGAAACGAGCTGTCCGCGCGGGGAGTCAGCGTGCGAGAACTTCTCGACGTGACGGAGCGTATCCGCGCGAAAGATATCGCGAGCGTGAAGCCTAGGACGGACCTGAATTTCAAAGCCCCGGTTACGGACGTGATTCGCGGCGGATTTTTACCCAATGAACAGTCAATTCAACAAATCGGGGACGACTTACGAAACCTCGACGTGCCGGGGTTTCAAGCCAAAATTAAAGAGTGGGGAAAAAGCCTCACTCTTAAGGCATATGAAATCGGGGAGAATGTTAAATCTCTCGCTGATATTGAAACTCTCCGAGAGCTTGCAAGAGAGCAGCGCGCAACCTTCAAAGAGGACATCGCGAAGGGAGATATAGACGCAGCCGGGGCCAGCTCCATCAAGGCCCAGTTCTTCCAAGAGGCAATCGAGGCAGCGACCGGAGAGGGCGGCAAGACGGGGATGATTCGGAAATACGTAAACCCGGATTACAAGCCGCCGTTCCCCAGCGAGGGCGTGGAGTTTTTGCCTCGCAGGAAAGCAGAGCCGGTGGAAGAACTTCCTCGGTATCTGGAAACCCCTGAACAGGGACGAATCTCTGCGATGAGTGCAGATTTCATCCGAACGAAAGGAACGACGCCGCAATTTTGGCTGAACGCAGAAACCGGCAAGGTGTTGCTCGCCCCCGAAGGACATGTCGAAGCTGCGCGCGACCTAGGCGGAGTTCCTTCCGGTTCGGATGCCGCCCAGATTTACGACCAGATGGAATCCTCCGGCTGGATTCGAGGAGTGAATGATACTCTCAACAAGGTCTACCTAAACGGAACGGCGGAGCTGAGTCGAATCGCACGACAGACAGCCGAGGATATCGCGTTTCGCGCTAACAAGTCGGTTACTTACGACGGGGAAGTTATTATCGAAAAGCCGAACATCCCCGGTCAAGAGCCGGAGTTCCTCCCGCGCAAGCCGAAGCGGGATTTGGAGAAGGTGGACTTCTCGAAATACAACGTTGAACCCAAGAAAACGGAAACGAAGCTCACTGGATGGGTGCTGCCGAACAAGGAATTTGTCCCGCTGTCGCAATCGTATCACGAACAATACCTCGCCGAGAACTCGACGAACCTCAACAAGAAATTCGGCACGAAGTTTTCTGATAGCCCTGACGTGGAGGAACGCCTAGCGGCACTCAACGCCGGGTTTTCGCGCATCCGTTACGAGTCGGGCACGGGAGAAGCGCACGTCGAGGTGAATGCGAAGCACTGGGGGAAACAGCGCAAAGCTATCCTTGACCAACTCCTAGACCAAGAGGACAGCATCGACCGGCTTTCGGTTTCACTGCTGAATGACAAGGGACAAGTCGTGGATTCGTTCCGCACGAGTTTGTTCGACGTGGAGGGTGCCGAACGTGCAGGGAAAATTTCTGAGGGGGTTGAGTCTTTGCGAGGGGCGTTCCTGCCGGTTGCAGAAATGACGCCGAAGGAACAAAAAGCCTTCATCAAGGAAGTCCAAGACAACGCGGAAATCAAATTCCCCGAGGCGAAAATTCCGCAGTTCGTGTATAACGACGACGGCTCGCCGAAGGTTGTTTATGGCGGGCAGCTCGGTCGTCAGCTTGAGGTTTACAACTTTGCGGATACACAGCTAGCGAAGCAAGCGTCCAAGGGAAAAGAAGGTAAGGCGGCAACCGAAGCGGCTGCTACCGCGCTTGGCGACAAGCTGGCGGAGTATTACAACAGCATCAAGGATATCCCGGAAATCTCGTCCGGCGTTACGTGGTATTCGCTCGCGCGCAAAAAACTGGTGGAACTTTTCGGCGACGACAGCAAGCTTTTTGCGGAGCTGCTCGGCGCAACGTCTCCGCAGACGGATGTAAAACAGAATTTCAAATACGCACTCGACGCCTACAATCAGTTCAAGGCGGGTGCGTTCGATGATATCCTCAAAAAATATCGCGAGGGGAAACAGAAGTGGGCAACTGGCGATATTCAAGAATATCTCGACGACACGGGCAAGAAATTAACCGGGCCGAAAGTCAAGCAGGCAACTCGCGGACATTTCCTGAACTGGTGGATTGAGAAGAATGAGCTGACCCCCTATCGTTCGGAGAAAAATCCCGAGGGCAAGCCGCTACGATACGGCATGCACAGTAAGCCTTTGCTGCGTGTTCTCGACGGTAGCTGGCTTGAGGAAGTTGTCGGACCGAAGACTCCGAACTTCATGGGCAACCTTACCGGCGACACGTTCGAGGCGACGATTGATATCTGGGCAGCTCGTGCGTTACATCGCATGGGCGCAGAGCAACCCGGCAAGCGATGGAGAATTCTCCCCGAGAGCGAGACCGGTGTTACTGACGCCGATTTTGAGTTCGGCCAGAAGGCTTTTCGTCATGCCGCCGAAAAGGTGGGAATCCAGCCGGATGCGCTGCAAGCAATTTTGTGGTTCGCGGAAAAGGACCACTGGCAAAAACAGGGCTGGCTGAAAGGAGAGAACGTCGCTGCGGCCGAGAAGTCGGATTTCAACACGTTCTTCGCCAAAACGGAGAAGGTCGGCCCGGGGAAATTCCAGCTAAAAGAGGAGCCGAAAATCCAAAAGAAAAAAGTTGCGGTTGCGCCGAAAACGGGCGAAATTGCTGGTGTGAAAAAGTTAACGCAATTTTTGCCGGGAGAAATACAACCGCGCGCTCGTGTTCGCGTGGAGCGCCCGTCTCGAATCGGCCCCACGACGAGGGGCTATTGGGCTACCGAATTCATCGGCGGGACGAAGCCGGCTATTTTTGATACCCGGGCGGAAGCACAATCTTTCATCGAATCCGAGGGATTCACCGACGCGCGCATCGTGCCGGCAGACTCCCCGGGCAACCAACGAATCACTTTCAAACAGGAGACCTCTTATGTCCCCGAAAAAGGCAATTGAACTCGAAGACCTCGGGCTATCCCCCGAGGAAATGGAACTCTTACTCTCGGGCGCGCGGGCGATACTTCCGCCAGCCGACCCGCAAGAGGACGAAACGCTTTCCTTGACCGGCGAGCAAAAAACTGGACCTTAATGTATGGCCGAACCCGTTAACAACTCCCTGCCGACCGAGACCGATATCCTCGCCTCTCCGCAGGAGCCCCCCGCGAACTCAGAATCAACCGCCGGAATCCCTGACGCGGTCTTGGAATTACCCGTCATGCTGGGAATCCTGAACGGCGCGCCGCCGGCCGTCTGGGCGGAAACCGGGCGTAAGGACCCGGAGATTCAGGTCGTGGTGCAGAACGTCAAGCCGCTTGAGGAGTCTGGGATTGGATTCTACAAGAGCACCGACGGGAAAACCACAGTGTTGTATAATTCGGCATTCGTGGCCCAAGACGAGTTGAAGAAACGCGACAAGGCCGGAACGCTGACGAAGGATATCCCGAAATACGATGCGGTGAAACAGGGCGCGGAGAGTGCGATTTCCGGCCAGCCGCCGTCTACTTTGCCCGGCGCTCCAGTTGCTGCCGGCAGCCCTCCGTCGAGTGCGGCACAGAAATCCCTCGCGACGAAGCGGGCGGCAAACTTGCAGATTGGTTCCCCTACTTCGGGCGCAGTTCCCGGCAGCGGGAGAATCTTGAACTCCGTATTAAAAAACGTTATTTGACCTATGCCAGAACGAAACAACAAACTCCAGCCCGAAACTCCGACAGCCGTTCATCCGAATCCCGCGCCGTCGTCTCCCTTCAACTACGCCATCGATGAAGAGGCGGAGCGCCAGAAGGCCCTCGACCGCGCGAACGACAAGGTGCCGAACGACCCGAGCCGGACTATCCTCTAACCGAGTCGAGGAGTTCTTCCAAATCCTCGGCGACCCACCGGCTCGCCATCGCGACTCCTTCATACCGGTTCGCCTCGAACGGGTGTGAGGTTTTTCGTTGAAAAACGGCTTCGCGGGAATACTCCCGACTTCGCTTCCGATAATCACCTTGCAACGTTTCGAGACGGGAGATAAGAGCTTTCTTAGTCATCTTGGTAATGGGTTTGAGGGAATGTGGATTTCTTTAGCCGGCGCGAGAGTCCGATTATATAACTTGTCGAAAAGTATCCGCACCGGTCCGGTTGGGTCAACTTTGTGCCTGATGTGGTCTGAAAAAGACCCCAGTCGATACCAGCGACCTCGCCACACCACTTCAAACTGGTGGTTGTGAGCAGGGGTTTTCATTCGTCGTCCGGTCCTTTAAGTCCCTCCGCACCCTTAGCGTGTAGCGCCTCGACAACGCGCTGGTGAGTCTTGATGCTGTCGAAATAGGCGTCGCCCTGCCAAAGAAGTTCCTGCCTCTCCCCGGCAACATTGGTGCTCCAAACAATCGTTTCGGCATACCACGATGACGGAATAATCGCCGCAGAGGACTCCCGATTGATGGTGGACACGAAGAACCAGTCTTCTCCGTGCTTGATGTAGGTTTTCGCAATGTCGATATTTCTCATTCTGCACCCGCCTTTCCGCACGCGCGGACGAGCACCTTTTTGGCCCTCGTCGTTTACACGCGCGCTCCGCCATCATGAGCTGGGGCATGTTCATGTCTTGGGCCTCGTCAACCACCACGAGCGAAAAGGTCGGCTTCACCCAGCCGGCGGCGACGGGCAACCACACCATGTCGTTGAAAGAAACCCGGCCAGAGCGGTCCTTAATCAGCGATTGCTTGAGCACTTCAATCGCGAGGGACGCAACTCGGGCCGGGGGAAAATCGCGCTCCATGTCATCGGGCACGGAGATGTTGCGCGCGTCGGCAATTTCGAGGACGGCGTTCAGTTCAGGAATCCCGGTCGTGAGGTTTTTGCAGAATCCGACGAGCTTGAGCACCTGCGAGGAAACCTCCTCGGGCAGGGTCGGGTCAATGGCGACGAGGCGGTCCGTTTCCACGAAGTCATCCGGCTTCGCGTCGCGCCAGACGTTCTTGATGAAGAAATACCCGAGGGAGTGCAGCGTGCGAACATCCACGCGGGGGTCTGTGATTTTCTCCTGCGCCTCGCGCTGGTTCTTCTTGTTGAACACCGCGTAAAGCAGCCGGCCCTCCTCGGGCGCGTGCGTGAAAGCCTCCTTGATGGTGGTGGTTTTGCCGGTGCCAGCATACGCCTGCACGATAAGATTGCCGGTCCCCGAGGCAAACCACGCGAAAATCGCCTTCTGTTCGTCGGACCAGTTAGTGTCCGCCTTTTGGACAGCCGGCTTGGGTTCGGGTTTGCCGATGACGATAGCCCGGGCTTCGTCCGCGCGCTCGGCCGAAATCATCCAGCACCGGTTTGCGCCGTTCCAACGCGCGCCGAGTGCCTTGAGTTGTTCCCTGACTCTGTAAGTATTTCCCTCAATTGCCACGAGATTCGTTTTGCTCATGGCGTTAAATTACACGGTCCGGGGCGGTCTGTCAAGTAATTTTATTCGGGAATCGGTGAATTTTTGGCCCCGGGGTGGTTGACGAGGAAGTTCAGGGCTTTGGCGTAGCGAGAAATCTGGCCGGGGGTAGGGGAATCCGAGATGTTGTCAAGGATATCGGCGATTTTAACCTTGCGGGCGATGGCATCAAACATCACCCGGGACAAATATTCGTCGTAATTCTCGCCCTTGCGTTTGGAAAGGGCAACGACGGCTTGAATAACCCGGTCCGGGAAACCAGCGGACCGAAGGAAAATCTCGGTGGTCTGTGTGTCTTCAAGAACGTCATGCAGCCACGCTGCCGCAACCACGTTTTCTGACTCGCCCCTAGAAGCTAGGTGTTTTGCGACGCGCGCTGGATGGAGAATATAGGGAGTAGTTCGGTTTCTGCGAAATTGTCCACGGTGGGCTTCCACTGCGAAATCTCTGGCTTTGTCAGTAAGTTCAGTTCTCATGTTTTTGTTATAGTTGGTGTCGGCTCAAAGGGGCACACGTCCCTCGATAGCATCTCCCAATCCTCCGTGACGCGACGGCTTCCAGCCGTAAACGCGCAAGTAGATATCCTATCCTAATTCCGGGAACGTTTCCCGGCATGTGCGCCTTTGAACCGACAGTCGGGGGTTCGCAGCGCCCATCTCAGTCTCAGGTCACTCTTCCGAGGACGGCTCGCGGCATCTCTGATACTTGCCCGACGCCATCAATTTACTACAGAAAACCGCCCCGTCAAGTAAAAAAATCGCCCCGTCATGGGGCGTTCACGCTCCGTCGAAGTGAATTTTAGAGCCCCCAGTCTGCCAAAGAACCGTAGTCCTTCTCTCCGTTTTTAGTGAGCCGGGCTTCTTTTTCCACCTCGTCTCGAATCATTTCACGGACCGACAGGCGTGCCATTATGGCGGAAGCTAGGACGCAAACAAGAAGTGTCAATGGGCCGGTTAAATTGTCCATAATGCCTTTTAGCGATGTCCGGGCGGAATCCAGCCAGAGCTTCCGCCGGTCGTGGTGGAGCTGCCGGAACCAGAAGCCGACGAATTCGCGGAAGAATTTCCTCCGTCGTTGTTGACTGTCGTGTGGTTCGGGCGCAACAGCGCCGCTGCGCCGACGAGACCGCCTGCGTTAGCAGCCGCCGGGACGAACCCGGGGCCTGCCGCTGAATTGAGGACGCCTTCGATGGTGCCCGGCTTGTTCGGGTCGTAGCACACGATGGTCGTCGTGCTAGGGCAGAACACGCCAGCCGTCTTGATGCGGACAACGCGGAGCCCGTTGACGGAGCCGATTTCTTTCACGCCGGCATGCACCGGAGGAATAACCGCCAGCAGGGACGCCAGCGCCAGTAGGGTTTTGTATTTGTTCATTTCGTGGTTGGTTGGTTTGCTCCTGAGATTATTTCAGGAAAAAGAAATCGATGCGCCCTTGAAATACGTAAAACACACGAACGTCTTTGCTGTCGCGGGAGCTTCCTTTGGATTTGAAAGACTTGAGCGGAGATAGAAAGCCGTGCAGGCGCTCCCAAAGCACGTCCACCAAGATGCAGTTATCCCGGTCGTGAGGATACACAATAACGTCGAGGTCTTTGTCGGAATTACCTCGATACATCACCCCGCCGCCGAGGGCGCAGTGATAGCCGTTCGCGGCGAGGAATTTTTCGAGCGGTTCGAGGAATTGAAATGCAGTTTCGCGGGTCCACATAAGTTTAGGAGGGCAGCACTTTCCGCCCCTGGGCCAAGGTGATTGTTTTGTTCGTGCGCGGGTCAAACTCGTTCCACGTCTTTGACCACGGTCCGCGAAACGTTAGGACCCACGAAGTTCCCACACTGAACACGCGGTGAAAATGATTCCGGCGCGTAATGATTGGCCGGAATCCCGGCTTGTGAATCAAATACGGACCGTTGCCGTTTTTGAATTCCTCGTTGAGTTGTCCCGACAACAGCCAGGACGCGCAGTTGAACGCGTGGCTGTGGAAGGACTCCCGGGTCCCGTGGCTGAACCGCAACAGCGCAATGCTGAATAGCGATTTCCATTCGATAAGCCAGTAGCCCGTCACGTTGGACTCTGGACCCCCGTCTTTGCTTTTGTGGAATAACTTCATTTTTTTGTTTAGTTGATTTCATATCCCTCGGGAATCGTGTAAGGGCGGTGTTCCTGCACTTCGGCGAACTTGAGTTGAATCGGATACGTTGCGGTCCTGCCGTATTTCGGATGCACGAGGAAAAATGTCTGCGTTGGGTCAACCGGCGAAAATCCCTCCGTCAGCGAATATCCATCGATGCCGGCGAACCCGCCGTTGACGATGAAACTGCCGCGTGCATGCGGCAACGCGATATCGCGGTGAAGGTGCCCGGTCAGGTAGTAGTGCGGGGCCGGCAAATCGTGCTTTCCGAAGAGCTGCACGTTGGCAGAAACCATACGGCCGACGGCGTGATTCGGAATCCCGAGCGCTTTGTCTCCGCCGCGAAGGTGGTCCCCGTGCGAGAGGTGAAAGCGGAATCCCTGAACGTCGAAAAGACTGAACGGCTGCATGTCGAGCTGCCATTCAATCGACGTAATCTCCCGTGTCAACGCCTGCACGTAGGCGTAAAGAAAGTGGTCAAGATTCGAGTAGCGATTGTGCGTCGGCATCTTGTGTTGGTGCCCCCATCGGGGGTGGTTTCCAACGGCGGTTTGGATGCGAATCTTCGGCACAATCGGCGCGAGATTGCGAAGGAACTGCGCGAGTGCGTGGCCGGCTCCGTAAAATTGTGAAAACAGCGTGGTGTGCTGAGCAGCTTCGGCGCTGTGATTCAGTGCGCCGTGCAACATATCGCCCCCGAGGCAAACCACCAGCTCCGGGACTTCGGTTGTGGTGTGGTCTCCGATGATGCTGCGAACGGAATCCTCGACGAATTTGAGCCTCGCAAGGAACACCTCGAAATTATAGAGCCCGAGCCCGAGCGTTTGACTCGGCTTGACGATTTGGCCGACGTGCGTATCTGATAACAGCAACACAGCGGATTGCGGGTTCCCGGAATGTTGCACGGGCTTGATTTCCGGGGCGGCGCACTGATAAGAAAGCGGGGCGAGGTCTGCCGCGCGCTCCACGAGCTGTTCAACGACGGAAGTTTGCTTGAGGGCTTGCTTGTATTTCGATTCGAGGGCCTTGTACTGGTGCTTCCAGTATTCGTTTCGACTCGTGTCGAGGTCCTCCTCGAAAGTTGAGGGTGTGGATTCTTTCTCCTGTTGGAACTTGGTCTCCGACACAACTTCCTTTTCGTTGATTGGATTTTTTGGATTCACGAGCCCGAGACGTTGCCGACGCCCGCGTATCGCCGCTTCTGTGCGGCCGAGCACACTGGCGGCATGCGCGTTATTTGAATACGTCCGTATTGTTTCGTCCTCGTATTTGCTCCAAGGTTTATTCATTTCTTTTTTCGCTTTGGTTTTACTTCTGGCGCTGCCGGCGGAGGCGCGGGCTGCTCCACTGGCGAAATCACATTTTGCTCGATTGCCTGACGACGCCACGCAGCATCAAAGTCTGCAAACGCAAGCTCCGGCGTGAGCCCATACCCTACCACTGACGCGCCGGTTGTCAAGTCCCCGTATACCGCCGCGTAGCCGTTATCGACGAGCACCAGCACGGGCTTTAGCTGAAAAGATGGGCGCGTTATCGACTCTGCGGCGGCGGTCTGGGCTTTCAAAAATGCCTGTTGTTGTTCCTGCGTCCTCACCAGCGCGTCGTAAAGCGCGTCTTGGCTTTCCAGATTCCAGCGGGACAAATCCGCGAGCAGCTCGTCAATCTTGGCGCAGGTTTTGATAAACGTTGTTGCGGCAGCCGCCACGGTGCCGCCGTCGAGTTGAGGCTCCTTGGGGATGTTCTCCTGCGGCGGAAGTATCAGGTAGGGTTGCAGCGCTTGGGTGATGCACAGCAGCGCGTTTAGTTGTCCGTGACTTGTAGACTCGCGGGAGGGTATGGGAAGTGGTTGCGGTTTCATTTCAGGATGGACTGAGCCCAATTCAAAAGGTGGATGGCATCGACTGCGTCGTCTCCCAATAAGGTCCCCGTTTCGCGGTGTTTCACAAGCCCTTTTTCGTGCGCGAAGACGCCCGGGAATTGCCGCACAAGCGCCGCCGACATTGCCGGCTTGTCTGCGGAACCGGAGCCGGTCGCGAAGATTTTCAGCTTGCCGGTATCGAGGCACTCCGTCTGAATCCCGTTTAGGTGCGCGAACGCCCAGACCGCGCCGCGAAAGCTTGCCCAAAGGTGGGCCTGAGCCTGCGAACTCGCGAATCGCACGTCCTCAAACACGATGTAATCAAGCGGGGTTTTCCGATGCACTTCCCCAAGGTGATTCACCAGCGCCATTACCCGGGGGTCTAGCCGCCGGTCCATGCGCAGCTTTTTTGCGTAGCGCATGCCGCGCGGGGTTTCAAGAACCCACGTCCCAGCAAAAACGGCGCTGAAATGGTATCCCGAGATGGCCCATCCGGTCATCGTTCCTAAATCGAGCGCGAGGATTCTCATCTCTGCACCCCCGCAAGTTTCATGCGCAAGGTCAGTTCCCGGTTCAGCTTTCGCAGCGCGCACTCCTTGATTTGCCGAATGCGCTCGCGGGTTAACTTGAGTTGCTTCGCAATCTTCGTCATTTCCTTGCCTGCCCCGAAGTGTTGGTCGAGGACGATTCTTTCCCTCTCCGTCAGCACCGCCTGCTTGGCCTCGTTGACCATCTTTTCCAGAAATCGTGCGTGGTCCTCGCTTTCCACCTCCTGATAAACCACCGGCTCTTGAAGCTTGCCGGCCGGCTGTTCTTCCTTGTCAACGAACTTCCGTTGATGTTCGCCGACCACGTTCTGCGCCCGCCAGAGTTCCGCGATTCTCCCCCGGATAAAAGGGCGCAGGAACGACGCGAAGCGGTTCCCGCGCGTGTGGTCGAACGCCTCGTAAGCTTTCATCAGCGCAAAGTTCGCGGCGGATATCACCTCGTCCTCGGGCAGTCCTCCGCGCGCCCAGCGGCGTCCTTCTTTGGCGGCAAACAGAAGATGGCTTCGGATAATGAATTCCTTCGCGTGTTCGCAGCCGGAGCGCGCGGCGTCGAAAAGCGCCCGCTCTTCCTCGCCATTCAGCGGCTCAAATCTCAAATCTTCTGTTGGTTTGTAGTATTCAGACATACTCACTCTCGGGCTGCTGCTTCTGCTCCGACGAGGGCAAGGGCCATAGATGCGACGGGGTCTCCCGCTGTCACAAGCGCCCTGCGAATATGGTCTGCCAACTCTTCGACAGCTTCGCGTTGGGCGGCGGGCAATTCAGAGATTGCGCCTTTGATGATTAGGACCAGTTCTTTCTCGGGAGTCATACTTTTGTGAACTTTACACTGTTCCCCGGAACAATCAAGCTTTTTGTTTTTGGGAAGCGAGAAACATCTCTCGGGATGGTAAACATGCGCCGACCTTCGTCGCCGGAGACTGAGATGTTGAATACGTGCTTGTTCGCGAGGGAAATCAACATGCGTCCGACGTTCTGAACTCCGAAAGGACGCATCGCCTCAACGAGGGTATGGTCCTGCATAATCGACTTGTAGAGTTGCAACGAAGTCCCCTCCCACTTATCAGCTCCCGGTTCGTATTGCGTAAAATACATGGTCTGCCACTCGTCGAGGATTTCGCTGAACGCGCCAGAGATGCTGTTCTGGTTCGCGGATTCGACGAGAGACTTTTCGAGGTAATTCGCCACGCCGAAACGCGGGTCCGTTGCCTTGCATTGCGGCGGAATTTCCCAGTCCAGAAGAAATCGGGCAAAGTATGGAAGCTCCCGGGCCAGCATCGCGGTCATTTCATCGAAGGGCAGAAATTCCACCTGCGCGTGCTCGTGAGTTTTTAGCACCATGATTTTTTCCCGGAGTGACATGTCCATGTCCGGGAGGTTTTTCTTGGACTCCTCGTCGAGATTGCCCGTGATAGAAATCCTTGGTTGACAACTAACCGTTGCACCCTTGGAATAGAGACCGCGACAGCGCATCGTGGGGTTAGCTACGGTGCGTTTGATGGTCTCTGTAACCTTGTGGTGCATCGCGTAGTTCTTGCTGAGGGAGCCGTCGTCGATGCACCATAATGCGTAGTCAAAAAGCTCGCTGTTAAAACTGTCCTCGCCCGTGAAGAAAGCTTGCGGTTCTGCGAAGCCGCCGACGAGACCGCCGACGATTCCGCGCATGCAAAAGGTTTTTCCTACGCTGGTGCCGCCGAACATGTATAATGCGTGCCCGGAGCGGGGGCTCCTTGCGTGGCAAGCCTTGTAATAGTAACTCAGCCACGAGATGAAAAATTCGTATTGCTCGGCGGGGTTAAACAGAGTGCGGAGAAACTTATCGATGAAGGGAAACGGACCGGGTTTTTCAGCGGGCGTCATCGCTTTTCGTGTGTGAGTGTTCAAGACGGATTCTCCGAGTAGAGTGGTTCGCCCGGCCGGGAAAAAGGCGAACGGCGCAGCCACGCGCACGCGGTTCCGACGCTGGATATGCACGAGGGCCCTTTCTATCTCCGAGGTCGTTTCGCCCTTGCGCTTGAGGTCGGAAAGGCCGCGCTCGGTTTTCAGGAGTCCGACGATATTCTCCTTTGGGTCTGCGCACCAAACCCCGGCCTGATTCAGCGAATAGTATTGCTTCTCGTCGTAAAAAATTCCGTCGGTGGCCTTCCCGATTTGCTCGGTTTTGTATCGGCTACAAAACTCCACGCCGATTAGTTCCGGCCAAAAGTAAAACGGCTTGCTCCGGTGCGCCGCCATCGACTGCATGCCGGTCTGCCGAACGATTGCGGACTTCGGAGACTCGGACCCATCAATCCAAAAAGAAGGGCCCTGCGCGCCTTCCACGAAATCCCCGGGCCATTCTGAGAAGCGCGGGAATTTTTGTCGGAGCTGCTCAGCCACGATATCGAGGGGGATGAGGGTTGCGTCCTTGTCGCCCTTCCAATCGAACTTATCAGAGAACTTGATGAAGTGGCCGGCTAGCAGCGCGTGAGGAAAAGGATTCGGGTTGATTTTCTGCCAACGACAGCCGTTGGTGTATAGACGTTCCGGCGCAATGAGGGCGGACTCGTCGATGCCGGCGAGATTGCGGAACGGGATAACGGCGTCGAGGGATTTCAGAAATTCGATTGCAAACTCGTGGCTGGGGAGATTTACCGGAAACGCAAAAAGCCATAGGAGGCGAAGATTTCCCGAGAGCGTTGTTTCCCGCCAGTTCGGTCGGAGGTCGGGCGGCATACGTTCGATGCCGGCGAGAATTTCTGCCTCGGCAAGGGGGAAGTCGTAATCTAGCGGTAGCCCGTGCAAAACTCGCGCGGGGTTTCCTTCCCCGTCGTTACCCGGCGCGCGGACGCGCAGGTTGGAATTCACGCCCTCGAATAGCGTGTAAACGTGGAAGTCTGTCTTAGGATTCGTTATCCATTCCGTGCGCGCTTTTTTGCCCTCCTTGCCGAGGGCCTGCACAGGAACGCGGTCCAGCGCGGTGAATTCCCACGGTAACCCGGGGGAGATGTCGATGGACGAAAGATTGCGAAGGAAAAACATCAGACTTCCTCAAAAACTGGGAAGCCTTGGTGTCTTTCCCCATTTCTTCGGTATTCTCGCGTGAGGACTTCACAGACCTCGTGGGGGTCGGCATCCGCAAAGCACAAACTAGACCGGGTATAAATCGCCCGGCGGATGGAGCAATACGGAATGTCCAACGAGTAGTGACGGGAGCTGAAAGAGGGGGCCGGGGCGATGCAATAAAGCCCGTCTTTGGTTTTGTAAGCAATAGCATTCATTTATTTAACATAGTGGGGGACTTCTTTTGCCTCGGCTGCAACCGGCAGCCCGGGTGCCCAGTCGGGGGCTTTCGACATGATGGTTTGCACGTCGGCCTCGGTGATATGGTTGTCGGCTTCCAAAATCGCTTCGTCGTGTGACGAGAACAAGGTAGCAATTCCCGGAGTATTGTCAAGTTCCAGTAATTGCTGCGCAAACACGTCCCGCGCAAAAGCTTGAATCATGTTCTCTGTAAGCTTCCCGCCATAGATGACGAATCGCCGCCCGCCGATATTTGCAGT